>AUXO017281367.1_pt1 | contig 12703 bp, 17 predicted proteins | sample 768731 | NCBI WGS metagenome assembly AUXO01 (sample SAMN02715735, study PRJNA202380) | gut metagenome | biome: sheep rumen | host: Ovis aries | place: New Zealand: Palmerston North | reverse complement strand
TCTGCCTAAATGCCAACCCTCTCTTCACATCTCTTCGCAATATATTAGCCTTATGATCTACGCTATAATTCTCTTCTATCTGGCTACTTGCCGTCGCACGCCTCTGATATTATCGTCTCTCCCTCCCCCACCACGCTAGGACCACATAGGCCAACAAAAAAGACCTCTCCAGAGAAGAGATCTTTTAGAATCTTGTAAAATTAGAGTCTAGAGACAGAATCAGAATAAGTGATATTATTCCAGTTTGAAATTGAGAATGATTCACTACTTGTTGTAGATCCGTCTAATTTAATAGTGCGAATTTTGCTAGTTGTTCCTTGATTATATAATTCTGTAATTAAAAGTGGTGTTTCTTCACTAATATAGATTCCTGAAGCTAAAACGTGGACTGAATTTAAGCTCATATAAGTTTGAAATCCATTTTTATTATAAGAATCAGAATTCTCTGTAATAATGTCAAATTCTAAATGAAATAAATCTTCTGTAGTTAAAGAAATATGATGTCTATATAATTTCTTCGCAAATAGATTAGACTTTTCTATGATTCCTACTATTTGCTCTTGAGTATACATTCTTCTCATAAAGGAATACCCCTTATTCATCAGCAACCCAAGTAAGAGTACCATTTACCATTTTAAGAGTGAAAGTACCTGTATCAGAAGGATAAGCAGGAATTTGTTTTCCTTGAATATTCATTTTACTATTATATCCATTCATTGATAAAAATACGTTTCCTTTTGTTATTTTCTTATCTGAATCAATATAATATGTGGCAAATTCTGTAATTCTTCCTGTGGAAGTATCAACACCTATTATAATTCCGTAATTAACGTTATAACTTTGTGTTCCGAAAGGCAATAAGATAGGATTTTTATATCCTAAAAAATTGCCATTAATAAATACACCTTCTTGTATTTGTTCCACTTGTTCGTTAGTTAAAGTAGTGCTAGTAGGTGCTCCCATAATACGAACATATTTTCCACCCAAAGAAACTTCGCCCTCATCAAACATATCTTGAATATCTTCAGGCTTAATTTCTGGAGCGTATTTTTTAATCAATTCTTCTAATTGATTTTCACTAAACATTCTTCTCATAATTTTATTTACCTCCTAATTATGAAATAAAGGTTTGCTTCTAATTATTTCTCCCAGAAGCATAGAAGGATAGATTTTAGAATGGATATGCTTTTGCCATAGGATAAGCACTAACCCTCATAAAGTCTTAATTATTCGCTCTTGAATACTTTAATAAAGGTATTTCTTGAGACGAAGGCTGTGTCTTCAGTGTGTCTGAAGATGTTTAAGAAATCGCCGTCTCCGTTAGCGTTTTCTCTTGTGGCGTTATAGGTATTGTGTAATCTCATACCTCTTGAATCCATTAAGACAGCGTAGTATTTACTATCAGCAGAGCCGAAGTCTTTAACAACGATAACATCTGCTGGAATAGCGAGATCTTCTGAATGGAACGCTCCTGCCATAGTATCGACTTGTAAGGAAGGAATAACGCCTTGCTTAACGATAAGTTTTAAGTTAGAAATAGCTCCTAAACTATTTCCGTTTAAGGAGTGCCCTTCGTTTAAGTCACTTGCGACCTCGAGAGATTTTTTCACAGATTTAATGAAAGCTTCTCCACTTGAAGCGTCAGTTGGAACTGCGAGAGTTTCGAATAAGTGTTCTTCGATAATTTCTCCAGCTTCGACTGCTTGAGCCCAAGTATGAGTGCTTGAGGAAGCAATAGCTTTTACGACAACAGCGAAGATTTTAGCATTGTCTCCAGTTGAGCCTTTTCTTACGTATTCGCCAACGTTATAAGCAGTGCTCGCAGCGAAAGTTTTAGTAGTTGCTTCGACTTCTTCAGCGAGAGCAATATATTTTGCGAGCATTTCTCTTTTGACTCCATATCTGTAAACAGCCATAGAATCTTCGAGACGTTTATATTGAATAGCGACGATTTCGACGAGTTGTGCTTCGAAATGGACTGCTCTTTCAATATTGTTATTACGAATAGTAGTTTTGATTTTCTTACGTCCTAAAGTATAGGAATAAGTCACTGGACGATAGGAAGGATCGCTAGGAGAAAGAGCTCCTGCTCCGTCGCTATCGTAATCTGAAGGCATAATCAAGTCTTGTTGATATTCTTCAATAGTTTTTCCGAATGACATATACATTCCGTCGAATTCGAAAAGTTTATCTTGTCTGTAGTCAGTGTCTAAAGTGATAATCGCTCCGACTTTATCTAATAAGCCGACAACGTTATCTCTTGTCTCACTAAAGGAAGGATTTGAAATTTTCGCTTTAGTGACTAGGCCATTAAGATAGGCCTTTAATTCTTCATAAGATAATTTTGCCATTTTATTTCTCCTTTCGATTAGCAAATATTTCTTTAAGTGCTTCGTCTGAAGCTTCGTCGATAGACATAGGCTCGTCTGTCTCCCCCTTATCTTCTTTCTCGACTTCTTCTTTTTTGAACGAAGTATTCTTAACGACGTCTACTAATTTATCTTTAACAGACGTCAATTCTTTTTCTGTCTTTTCGTGTTCGTCAGACAGAGAATCTAACTCTTGTGTTAATTCTGCGATAACATCTGTGTTATCAGCAGTAAGAATTTTATCTTTGAGTAGATTCGAGATTCTATTCATTGAATCTTTGAAAGCCATAATGATAGTGTCCTCCTTTCTTGTCTATTTTTTATCTATAGTGTCTTTAACTTCGCCGACACCTTTAGAAACAATTTCTTTAGCCTCTTCTAATTCTTCTTTACTGATTTTTCCGTCTTCTTTAGCCTTTTTATGCCATTGAATTAATGGAATCACGATAGAAGAGATTATAACTATTATAACACCTATAACAGAGCATATAATAGAAATAATTTGTTCTAATTGTTCTGTGGATATTACTAGCCCCATTGAAGAGATTGCCGAGCCAATTAATCCGATTAATGTTTTGTTATTCATATATTCATATCCTCCACGAATAAGGATTCAAATTCTCTGGACCAGTTTAGAATCACGTTATTAAAGTTTCCTTCAATTTCTCTGATTCTTCCCATTTTAGAATCTAAATCGTTTTCAGTTGTTCTTTCGTCTTCTGTGAGATTAGTTGTATGAGCGTCGTTAGCAAAGTCTCCTTCGTCTTGTGGAGTATCATTGAAACGTGTAATTCCACTGACTTTAACTTTCACAGGAGATAATAATTCTTCTTTAGAATCTTCGTAAGCTTGAAGAATAGTGAGATATCTAGGAGAAGTCATTTCGAGAATCGATAATAACTTTGCGATAAATTGTTTTTGAAGTTTATAGTCGAATACATTTTCTTTAGTAGACATTCCGTAATGTTTCCAGAATCTCTTAATAACTAAATCGATAACTTTTCCGTAATTCTCGTTAGTCCATTCTCCTTCACTAATTAAAGGAGTAGTATATCCTGTCATAGTTTCGACAATATCAATAACTACTTCAGAATTTAATTGATATGATTCGAGAGTATTTTCTGGATCTAAAATTTCTTTAAGAGTCCAGAAGTATTCTTTCTCATATCTATCAGAGAAAAATATATTATTAAACATTTTGCTCGACCTCCTCTTCTTCATTTTCGTTTTCGTCCTCGTATTCTTCTACTTTTGGCTCGTTAACTTCAATATTGATATTAATTCCGAGGACATCTCTAACACGTTCGAAGAATTCTTTTAATGAATCTAATAAGCAATTTTTATTTGCTTCGATAATCGCATTATTAGCTTTAACTTCTTCATTGATTAAGTGTTCTTTCTTTTCAGAGACTCCGAGATTACCGAATCCGAGGAATTCTCTTAATTCGTTCTCTAACGCTCCATAATAAGAATATAACTTATCAATAATATAAGGACTTCCAGAGACTAAAGCTTTGAATTTGTCGGCACTATCAGAATCAACGAATAATTTTGGATCGTCTTCCTCGAGCTTTCTGAAGAGAGTATTCATTTTCTCTTCGTCTTCTGGAGTGGAAATAATTAACCACGGCATTTTATGAGTCTTGAGATTAACTTTAATAACCATTAAGACATCTGTCATTCTTTCAATATAGTAGTTAACAATATATCCGACTGATTTCTTATTTCTTTGAGCGAATCCGATAACGACGTCTTTATCCACTTCCATTAATCTAGAAGGAATAAATCTGACTCCTCTCGTATTGACTAAAGAAACCTTTGTAGGCCAGTCATAAATATTAAATAGAGAAGGAACAAACGGAGTAAAGACTGCTAGTCCTTGAGGGTGATTTGTTGAATTTTCAGTTCCCTCGAGCTTAAAGCAAGCAATAGCACCAACGGCCCAGAATTGCTTTAATATATAATCCTTTTGTTGATAATCAATATCTCCAGTCAAAGAATAGTTATTCAAATAGATAGAATAATACTTATTTAATAAGAGATTCTTGATTTCTTTTCTTGAAAGGACGGAAAGTTGTTGTTTTTGCCAGATTTTCATTTTAGACATATATTAACCTCCTAATTTAGTAAACTTACTTCCCAGTTTTCAAATTCTTGAGCGAAATCCCATACTCCTTCGTGATTATGAAGGAATGTGACTCCACTTTGATATCTTTGTTTTAAGTCATTAATAACGAGCTCTGAAAGATTCTTTCCGAGTCCTGTAAATTCTAATTCACAGGATAGAAAGTTAAACCAATATCGAGTATTAACTTCTGGAATCCCTAATTCGTTAGAAATATAGCCAGTGTAATAGAATAAATCGTCTAGTGCTTTATGAATTCTAGGACTGACTTTATAAATCGCTAATTTAGCCTTATTACCAGAATAATTGATTAATAAATCTAAATCGTCGCTTCCTTCCACGGAGACTGCCTGCTCTTTAAGAGTATTTAATTTTTTCTCCATAGATTCTTCAGAAGAAGCAATAGTGTTAACAGAATTAATTATTGAAGAAGCGAATCCAGCAATATTGCCTACTCCAGTAGTTGCTCCTTTTCCTGTTCCACCTTTCATAAAGGCCAACGTAGTATCTGCGACAGCACCTACTCCAGAGAATATCGTTCCGAGGACTGCTGTTGTCTGTGCTCTTTCTTTTGCTTTAACGTCGATATTATATCCTGTTCTTAAATAAGTGAGATAATTAGAGTTATAAATAACTGCTTCATTATTTCTGGCGACAGATAAGATATTATCGTAGTCAGATGTGGAATAGAGCAATTCGTATTCTTCGAACTTAAACATAAATCTCGAACGAATTGTAGTTGTCATTACAAAGTTGAAATTGAATGTAGGACTAAATTCAGCTTCTCTATCGACTTTCTCTGCTTGAAATACAAATCCGAAAGAATCGTAAATAAATTTAGGTTGATAATAATCTGAATGGAATAATTTAGGATCTTCTAAATGTCTAGCCGAATTTAATACGATTAATTCGTGCTTAGGATTAAAGATTTCATAAAGAGGATTCTCGACTTCAGTTTCAATTTTAGCGTCAAATAAAGTATTCAAATCCTTTAATTTAATTAATCCTTCTTCAGCGTCAAATTCCCATTCATTACCAAAATTAATTATATCTCCTTCGAGATTATATTTTGTAGGAAGATAAGGAATAGAAATAATCTTAATTAATTTAGCGTCCGTTCTATCTATTTCATTGAATGTTTTTAATGTGTAAGATGTTGCTAATTTTGAAATTTCTTCATTATAACTCATTCCTCTTATATCTTCTGGAATACGATTTTCTTTATGGCATAAAATAGAAATAGTATCAGAATTTAATTCTACTTGAGAAAGATTCTCATAAGTTCCTAATACTTCTGAAGATACAGATACAATTCCTCCAACGGAAATATATTTCCATACCATAGTATATAAATTAACTTTAGAAGAATCTAAAGAGCTTTGTCTTAAAACAAATCCGTAAAATTGAACTTCAAAAGGCGAAATCACGTTAAAACCAGTAGCAAAAGATCCACCAGCATATTTTACGCTTGTAGGACTTTCAATTCCAAAAGTATAATCCATTCCAGTTTCTAAAGAATTTCCGTTAATTAAAACTTCGTCATAGATTCTTCCTTTAACTGGCTGTGAAGGAGCGAGGAAGCAGTTGACTACTTGTGGATTTTGTTCTGTTGCTTCTGGATTAGATTTATAAATAAGATACCAATATTGAGGAATCGAATTATTTAAGACTCCTTTATCTTCTTTATATAAAATAGGATTAAGACCTTCTGAATATAAATCGACTTTTCTTTTTAATCCAGAAGAATATAACCCAATTTTAAGACTTGCTCCTTCAGAAGCTACTCCACTAAAATTGACATATCCAACGTAAACTTTACGTCCTGCGACATTTTCTAATATGATTTCCGAGTTAACTACAGAGGCTGATTCTACGTTAGTGAATTCTGGTCCTTCTAAAGATAATTCGTTTAAATGATATTCGTTTGCCATAGAAACAAAGAATCTGAAAGCTGGTCCGTTATGATCCACGATTAAATTAGAAGTTAATTCTTTCTGGAAGATATTTTGTTCTAAAGTGAATCTATCTTTATGCTCTCTTAAAATTTTAGTCCTATTAAGCACTTCGAAATCAATATCATATTTGAAAGTGTTAATAGTATCCATTATAAGATCTAATACAATAGTGGACTGCGAGATTTGAGATTTCTTAACGATAAAATAGTAATAATTACAGCCATTTTGAACGACTTTCAAATAGTTATAGTTATTGTCTGTGATAATATCCGTGAAATCTTGAGTTTTACTAATTTTAATAGAAAGATTCAAATCATTTCTTAAATATTGAAATTCTGAAATAGTGATTTTAGTTAATGTAGCGAGATATGTTTCGATATCGTCCACGATAAAATTTCTGGACGGAATAATATTACTATCTCGATATAAATACAAAGTTGAATTCATATATTCTTATATATCTCCTCAATAAAATAATATACGTTAACATCTTCAAAAGCAATTTTTCTTTCTCTAAATGCTTCCTTAAATTTAACGAGTCTCTGTCTTTCGTCTAAAGACATAACGACTGCTCGCTCGATTAATTCTTCAAATTCATAGCAATAAATAGTCCTATATTTAGAAAAGTCCGTGATAAATTTACAGAAGAATCTATCCGAATCTTCAGAATAAATATTATTCTTAAAGACTCCAATATATTTATTTTGTGCTTTGAAAATAAATTTAAGAGAGAAATTCTGTGGAAGAGTTCCTAATTTAATATGCGAGTCGTTAATTGCTCCACCTTCTAAAGCGTAATTATTATAATCTTCGTCGAATTTATAAAGTGGATTCTCTTTTAATAATTTAGCTCTTAATTCTGGAGTAAGTTGAACCCACTCCACGGCGATTAAATCGTTAGTCCAGACTTCGCCTTTCTTTAATTCACTTACATTAACGCCTAATTCGACAAAAAGAGGATTATAGAGCGAATAAAAGTTAGCACTAAAATAAAATTTAAGGACTCCTTTTGCTTCTCTTCTCCAAGTCGTATATGCTTCTTTAATCTTAAATCCTTCGTTAGGTTGATATTTCTCTCCAGTTCGAGGATCTATAATATATTCGTCTGAAAAGACTCCGTCGAGATTCTGAAGGACTGCTAATTTAATACGTCTTAAAGGAATCGAAAGAGAAACGATTCTAAAGAATATTTTCCCTTCAATTTTTACGTCCACGATTCCGTCCTTAAAAGCTCCTTTTGTATATTCGAACTCTGGAACGTTATCGTCAAATTTTGTTATATTGCCTCTAATAGATTCGATTAAAGCTTCAGTGATCTCCACGCTTTGACGAACTAGATAAATCCACGGAAGACCTAATTTTTTATATCTTCTCCAGATTTTGCCATACCACGAAGCAGTAGTCTTTCCTGGCTCACGTGGTCCTCCAGCGAATTTGAATGGCTGTGGATATCCGTCTAATCTTCTCCAAGTAAAATAAATTTTCTCGTCGTATTTCATATAATAATTATATAAGGATTTAATATATAAATAAATATTTATAAAAAAGTATGTAAAAAGTATTTACAAATAAAAATATATTTGTTATCATATTATCGAGGATAGGAAATAGAGATCCTCGAAAGGAAATTAGACAAAATGAAAAAATTAGTTATGGAATCAAAACCAAATACCTTAGAAACATTTGAATATTTAATGTTATTAGGACATATCCTTCACGAAAGAAATGGAAGGAATTATAATGTCACAATTGACTTCAAAAGCGATTCAGTGAAATTGTTTGTGGAGGAAAAATAATATGAAATACAAATTACAAGTCAATTATATTGACATTAAAACAGGAGAAGTCCGAGAATTAGGAAGTCTCTCCTTCAAAACTAAAGAAGACGTTTTAGACTATATTCTCGCAAGTCAAGCCGTCCTTTTCTCCAGATTCTTTGTCACAAGATTTATCTTATCCGAGGAGGACGAATAAAATGACTTACAAAAATTATTTAGTTAGACTTAATACTTCTTTAGGGCCTACATTCTTACTTGCGAGAGGACACGAATTAGAGTGTCCTATTGAAGGACTCGCAATAGTGAGAATCTCTGATATGTCCGATAGCTGTAAATTCAGTGGAGACTACTCCATTATCGATATTGCTACTGGATTATTTGTAGTAAGAGCAAAAAGTAAGAAAAAGCTTCTCGAAAAATGGAATCAAAAATTAGATCACTATCCTAACTTTGCTTTAACAATAAATAACGCCAGAAACACTGATAAATATCCTCAAAGAGTCGCTGAAGCTTCAGAAGAAAAGAGAATCTGGAGAGAATGTGGATATAAAATAGAAGGAAGATAAAATTATGAGAACTTATAATTTATATGCTGTAGTAGAAAGACCAGACGGAAGCATTATGAGACAAAGAGTCTCGAAAGTGATAAATAATCTGGATCAAGAAGAAATCCGTCAGAAGCTTAAAAATTATCAAATTATATTAGGAAAATCTTACTTGATCGTGGACTGGTATATAGATTTATGACAGCGTTAATATTAACTCTTATATTAGGAATCGTATTCCTACTCGCTATATTAGTTTATATGATTATAAACGGATTCCAAACTCTCAAAAGGACGAGAGAAATCGCACAAGCGAAGAAATGTCCTTATAAAATAGAAGGAGGGCAATATATGCCAAGAACTCACAGAAAGATTACTATCTCGATTCCTGTAGAATTAGATAGTTTAATCGATACTCTCGTCAAAGAGAGTAAGAAAAGTGCTAGGCCTATGAATAAGTCGAACTTCATAGCGACTATGTGCTATTCATATCTCGAGGAGACAATTAAGCTTCTCGATTCCAGAAAGATACCAGAAAAGGAGGAAAAGAAATAGTATGGATATCAAAGGAAAAATCACTATCTTTCCAGAAGTAAAGGAAAGAAAAACGGAAGAAGGCAAGACTGAAAGCTTTATTAGCTGTAGAGGTACTATCTCTTCCAAGAATGACAAAGGAGTCTACGTTAACAAATCTCTTAACGTTCGATTCTCTGGAAAAGAATTCTCAAAAGAAAGCATTAATAAACTTTCTCCTGAAGAGTGCTACACTCTCGAAGTGGAGGAAGGATTCTTATCCGTTATCGAATTTGAATCTTCTCACGGACCAAGAAAAGAAGTCGAAATCGTTGTCCTTAAAGGAAAACTATTAGATCATAAAGTGGTCCATAGAAAAGAAGAATCAAGCAAAGATAATCTTCCATTCTAATTGACTTATCGACAAAGTCAAAATACAATAATCACGAGTGGATAAGACTTATTATTCTGTAAATTAGGTCTATATAGAAGGAGGACGATTTCCCGAAAGTGGACCTCTGGCCTATCCCTCCACTAATCAGGAGGAATCTATAGAGAGTCTTATCCCCTCTTTCAAAAGGAGATATTAATATGACTATAAAAGAAGTAATCGAAGAATTAATTGATATGGGTTATAATGTCTCTTTTTACAAGAGAAAAGACGGAGGAGTCCGTATTACTCGAATCAATGGAGAAAGATATTCTGGATCAAGTGGAAATAAAGAAGCTAGAAGAATTACTAACTCTCCTATGTCAGAAGCGAGGACTATTGCTTTATCTAAATTAAAGACTCCTAAAGGAAAAGGAAGTTATAATAAAAGAAGAAAACCTAAATTAGACGACGAATCACGAAAACGTATTCAAAGAGCACAGAGATTATATCGCAAGAGTGGAAAAAAGGAAGGAAAACCTACTATCCGTAATTATCGATACATTCTTAACACTTATGGAAAAGAAGAAGCTGATAGACTTTTAAGACAAGCAGAGAGAAGAATTTTAGGACTTGCCTATGTTGAAAACGTAGACGCTCTTATTCTTCGTATAGAAGCAGATTTACAAAAAGATCCTAGCGAAGGAATGGAAAGAGCATTATCACTTATTAGATATAAGAGAATGAATTTTCTCGATAAATGGATAGCACCTATTTACGAAATTCTTTACGACTGGGAAAGAGAACTTATAGAAGGAGACGAAGCTGGAGCAAAAATTATCGCCATAATTAAATAGAAAAGGACACTACACTATGATAGAGGCAAGAATAAATAGAAAGAAGTTTTCAGTCTATGCTATGGACGTTGAATCTCATAATGACGAAGAATCTATCGCCAAAGAAGAGACGTCTATCTGGTTAGGCTGTTTCATAAATGACGAAAATAAAAAAGAGGAAGAAAATTCCTATTTTTATACTATGAATGAATTTATTGATAGACTTATCTCTTTAAGTGCTCCTCACAGAAAAGAAAATGGATCTAGAAAAATAACTAATATCGCAGTCTATATTTATAACCTCTCTTTTGAATGGTCCTTTTTACTTCCATATCTAGAAGAAAGAGGATTCCTTTTCAAAGAGAAAATAGAAAAGTCTGACGAATTTGTTTTTAACTCAATTTCTACTAAATCGTGCTCTAGTGTCTGGCAAGTTAACTTAAAGGCAAATAAGAATCACGGAACTATAATTCTACGTGATCTCGCAAAAATCTATGGAGGAGGATTAGGAAAAGTCGCTAAAGCTTTTAATCTTCCAACACAAAAAGGAGAAATAGATTATAGATTAAATAGACTTCATAGACCTCCAAGATTTGCTACTAAAAAAGAGAAATATTATTGCTTTGACGATACTAGAATCATTATTGATATTTTATTAGAAATGAATCGTAGAAATGATAAAGACTTCTGGAACTCTATGTCTATGGCCTCTTATTCAATGCGAAAATTAATTAAAAGAGGCTGGCCTAGAGCGACAAAACCTTATCGCAAATATCGAGAAAGTTATCCAGAACTAGGAGAAGACGAAACTAAATTCTTAAGAGAAGGAGTAGAAGGAGGAATCACTTACGCTCCTAGTGACTGGCAATTTAAGGAAATTACTCAAAAAATATGTCACGTAGATTTCCACCAACACCACCCCTCAAGTGCTTTCCTTAATCTATTTCCTTATGGAGAAGGAGAATTCTTTATAGGAAAGCCTTTATTAGGCCGTATATGTGCTTGTAGAATTAGAATCTCTTATGACGACGTTATTCTTCACTCCATTATTAAATTAATAGGACTTCCTTTTATTGAAGATAAAGAAATAGTCGTATGGGACTTTGAAATTCCTACTATGTATAAATGCTATGTTAATCTTCATATTGATTATATAGACGGGTACGCCTATAAAATGAAACCTCTTCCGTGGAGAAGATATTATCAAGATAATTATAATTTAAGATTAGAAGCTAAAGCACGAGGAGACGCCTTTTTAACACTTCTATATAAACTCTGGAATAATTCCTCTTACGGAAAACATCTAGAAAAACCTCATAACATAACAATAGAGAACTATATTAGGCCAGACGGAATTATCGACTCTATACTAAAAGAAAAGTCTCCAGAAGATATTAAAGTTAATGCTAAATATACTTATCTACCTGTGGGAAGTTGTATTCCAGCTTATTCGAGAGTGAAACTAATCGAAACTGCTTTTGCTATAGATCCAACAGGAAAGAAAATTCTCTACTTTGATACAGATTCTATTTTCTTCTTATGGGATAAAGAAACTGAAAAGAATCTATATTCTAAATGTAATATGAAAGACGAATTAGGAGGACTTGCGATAGAAGAATTTATCGACAGAGCACAATTCACGGCCCCGAAACGCTACAAGACTGAAACAGACGGAAAAACTATAATCAAAGCTGGAGGAGTTAATTTTGACGATTTCAAAATGAATCACTATAACGAAGAATATAAAGCTTTAATAGATTCTGGATTATCCTCTAAAGAAGCACTCTCTAACATTATGATTCCTTTTGACGAGATTAATATCACTAATGATAAATACAAAGTCCAAAGAGCTTATAGAGTCAAAGGAGGAACTATTATCAAATTCCAAGAAAAAGAAGTCTCTATACCTAAAAAATATATTGATATCTATAATAAAAATGTTAGAATTAAAGAGCCTATAGAGTAGTGTCTAAAAGGCTTGTCTAAATTCCTTTTCTGGAATTCTAAAAGATCTCTTCTCTGGAGAGGTCTTTTTTGTTGGCCTATGTGGTCCTAGCGTGGTGGGGGAGGGAGAGACGATAATATCAGAGGCGTGCGACGGCAAGTAGCCAGATAGAAGAGAATTATAGCGTAGATCATAAGGCTAATATATTGCGAAGAGATGTGAAGAGAGGGTTGGCATTTAGGCAGAAGAGGCAAAACTTATCTAGCA
>AUXO018659144.1_pt1 | contig 12704 bp, 12 predicted proteins | sample 768731 | NCBI WGS metagenome assembly AUXO01 (sample SAMN02715735, study PRJNA202380) | gut metagenome | biome: sheep rumen | host: Ovis aries | place: New Zealand: Palmerston North | reverse complement strand
AAGAGTTGTAGGAAAAACGCCAGTATTCAATGAAGCAGGAGAAGCAGAAATGAAAGATATTACTGTTAACATACCAGTATATGAAAAAAAAGAACATGTCATTAAAGCACCAAATATTGTTAAAGTAGGTGCGCGTAAAATTGGCGTAACAACAAAACAAATACCAATGTTTGTGAATTACGAGCAAGATATTGCTACTGTCCCTGCATATAACAACATAGAGGAAAACATACAAATATCAGAACAGCCAAAACAACAGATTATTTCTACTAATTATAACAGTGACTACTCTATACGTGAATTTGGTAAATTAAGTGCTAACTTTGGTGCAGACATTAAAATAACAAAATATATTAATCTTACAGTATATGGATCGGCTGGTATAAACTTAGCAAGAATAAATTATAGCGAAAGCAATATAGTGTCAACATTTATGAATAATGAACTTATAGGTTCGAAAATATCATCATCATCAATAAATAAATTTAACATAGGTCAAACATTTAGTTTAGGTAGTAGAGTTTTGCTTTACGATAAATATGAAATTTCCGCCTCATATCGTGTTTCTATAAACAGTAATTCTTCTATTAAAAGCAATGTACCACTTAAGAATACTGTTTATACACATAACTTCATGCTTACAATAGGATATAGATGGTTTTAAATTTCTAAAAATATTAAAGCCAGAAGTTTTTCTTCTGGCTTTTTTTGTGTTGGTGTGTTTTTTTGTTATACTATAATAATATGAACATTGGATTATTTGGAAATATAATTGGATATATTGGAATGATAGGTATTGTTTGTTCGTTTTTTATGATACAAACAAAAAAACCAAGTATGCTTATATATAATGTAATAAACTTAATTTCATCTATATTTTTATTTATAAGTTTATGTATACACACAAATATAGCTTCAATGACATTAGAAATATTCTGGATTTGTGGTTCTATATATGGAATATTATCAAATAGAAAAAAATAATCTATAAAGATAATGTTAAAAAATCATTCACCGTCGTCTTCGTCTTTTTCTTCTTTTTTAATTTCTTCAACAACGTCTCTCGCGTCAGAAAAGATTTTCTCCGTTTGCTTTTCACCAACAAGTTCCGCTAAATCAGATTGTAAATCACTGGCATTAATTTCTCCTGACTCTGTTTTACTCTTTATTTTAGAAAAATCTACTTTTTTCATTAAATCCATAATCATAGACATGCTAATTTTTTCACCTCTGTCCGATCTTGCTTGAATATCTCTTATAATCTTCTCACTTGTTTCTTTTCCAACCATTCTTTCTAAAATACCTATAATTTTATCTACATCATATTTTCCATTTTGAGCATTTTTCGTAACAGTCTCTATACTGTCTCCAGACATAGTTTTACTTAGCATTTTATTAATTATCTTGTTAAGAATAGCATCTTTTATTCCCATAAATTCCTGATTGAGAGTTAATTAAAGAAAATAAAAATCAAGTATATTTTTCATCTGCAGGTTGAAATAATTTTTCTACCTGTGATTTTTGGTTCCTCTACTTGTTTTGCATGTTGTTTTAGCCTCTGACAAATATCTTGCATTAATTCCATAGCACTATCGATCCTTTGCATATCCTGTCTTTTTAATTGCATTACAAGCTGAACTGTATTATTATCTTCAAGAAAGTCTACCGCTTTTTTTAATTTTATGTTTAAATCATTATCTCCAATACGCGGGCTAAATTGTATCTCTTTTATTTTTGGCTTTGATTTATTACTTTTTTGTTTTTTTTGTTGTGTATATAAATACTTTCCATAATCACAGATTTTACAAACAGGCGGAGTAACGTTTGGTGAAATATTTATAAGCTCCAAACCATCATCTCTTGCCATTTGTAAAGCTTCAGATGTTGGAACTATTCCAACCATCGTACCGTTTTTATCTATAAGTCTAACCTCATTGATTATATTCCAGTTCACTTTTTGTCTTTCATCGACATGCCTGTTTTTATCTTGACTGAAACTTTTTTTAAATATTCTTCCCACCGAAAGTAATAAAATACTATGTTCAGTATAAATACATGAAAATAAATTGCAATAAAATTTACACACTGCTTTTAATTTTAATAATAAGAGGCAAAAACAATCCAAGAAGCAATTGCGGCTGCCAAGTCGTCAAGTATTATACCTTTTGCTCCAAGAACATTTTTGTCAATCCAAGAAATAGGATATGGTTTTAAAATATCAAAAAATCTAAAAAGTGCAAAAATTGATAAAAAATGTTGCCAGTTCATCTGTGTTACATTAGAAAATTGACATAGCCAAGATGCAAAAAAAACAGCAACAATTTCATCAATGACTACTTCTTTTGGGTCTTGATTTTGTTTATTAGAAATCTGTAAAAAAACATGAGTGCAAAAAAAACCAAGCACAATTAATGATATCAAAATTATAATTTGATATGTTTTAGAAAGTAAAATAAAATATGGACAAAATATTATAGCCAATAAGCTTCCAAATGTCCCAGGGGCATATTTTATTTTTCCAACAAAACATCCAGTTGCAAAAAATGAAACAATAAAAAATATAATACTTCTACTTCTAACAGAACACTTGTTTAAAATAAATTTATCAATTACATTTATTGTTCGCATTAACTATTAAAAAAAACAATTGCATTTTTCGTAGTAGTTTCGCAAAACTTATTATAGTCAATATTTAAAAAATTACTTAGATAATTTGCTGTATATTTTACAAAACTTGCTTCATTTTGTTTTCCACGCATTGGGACAGGAGCTAAAAAAGGCGCATCTGTCTCCACAAACATTCTGTCTATCGGAACAACTTTTGCTGCATCGCGTACATTATCTGCATTTTTAAATGTAACAACGCCAGAAAATGAAATATAACAATCAATATCGAGCAATTTTTTTACATTTTCTACGCCATCTGTATAACTATGTATAACAGCTTTTAAACCATTTTTTTTATAAAACTTTAACATTTCAATCGTTTTTGAAATAGCAACCTCTCCGCGTACATGTATAATTAAAGGTAATTTTAACTGCAACGATGCTTCAATGTGATTTTCAAAACTTAAAATCTGAGAATTTAAAAAATCCATATTTTCAATAATATGCGTATCAAGCCCTGTTTCGCCAATTGCCTTAACTTTATCACTCATTTTTGCTGCTTTAATAATTTCATCAACAGAATGTGTATAATTTCTGGTTTCTTCCGGATGATCCGCCACTCCGCAAAAAATTTTAATATAATCGTCGGAAAATTCATTACATATTCTGATTTCATCGGAAGCATCTTCTATTTTTGTTCCTGCGCACATTATATATGTCAAATCTGCTTGCTTGGATCTGCTAATTATATTCTTCAATTCTTCGTCTGTGTTGCAATTCAAATGACAATGGGTATCGTAAAGCATATTTATTATTTTTTTTTATTGTTACAAAGACATGTATGTGGCTTTATAACACTATACTTTTTTAATTTCACATGCTCTAAATAACTTCCAGCTTTTATAACACAATTATCTCCAACCTCAACACCAAGACCAAAAAACACATTTGGCTCAATAATAACATCTTGCCCTAACTTTGTGTCATACGAGAAATAAACACTATTTGCGTCCAATAGCGTGGCTCCATTTTCCATATGCTCTATTCTTAACCGCTTTTGATATTCTCTTTCGGCATGCGCAAGCTCGACGCGTGAATTTACTCCTATTACTTCATATTCGTCGCAAATGTAAGCTCCAATTCGATATTTCTTTTGATTTGCCAATGATACAATATCTGTTAAATAATATTCTTTTGCTTTATTATTATTACCAATTAATGGTAGTAAATTTTCAAAAATCTCTGTTTTGCCAATCATTAAACCGGAATTACATAAACGTGGTTTTTCTCTCATTAAATCTCTAAACTCTTTAATCTGATATAATTTACCATAATCTCCAGATTCTAAATCTTTATTTGTAAATAAACGACCATACGGTCTAGTCTGGTCTTTGCAATCAAAACCAAGAACGATTAAATCGAATTTTTTCTGCAGACCAAACATTTCATTCATTGTTTCTTTTGAAACAAACGGGACATCGCCATAAAAAATACCTGTTAGTTTGTTTTTACTATCCCAATATTTAGACCTTATCGCTGTCAATACGGCATTTCCTGTACCAAGGCGTTTCTTTTGTATTACATAATTTAAATTATTCTGCTTTGGGAGTTCACCAGCATAGCAGTCAATAACATTACTTGAACTTACAACTATAATGTTCTTATTATATTCACTTTTTATCTTATTGACGGAACTCAAAACATGTTCAAAAAGGCTCCGACCTGCAATTTTTTGACAAATTTTTGGAAACTCTGACTTCATCCTTGAACCTTTTCCTGCTGTTAAAATAACAACATTTATTCCAGTTTTTTTAGGCATAATCAATTCTCTATATACAATTTACCATTTAATTTCATTTTTTTTAATGAATTATAAATTTGGTCTTTATTTACATTTTTTAAAAAAATACTAATTTCAGTTGGTTTTATTTCTCTTGTTGCAAAATCAATCTTTTGAGTTTTTAAAAAATTCTTAAGCTTTGAATATTCGGCTATTATGTCATCTTTTTCGTTTAAATTTATAATACAATTAATAATTTCATCTTTTTTGGGATCACTGTTTTTTTTAAAAAAAGACTGAAAAATTGCTTTGTCAAAAGTAAAATCAGCAATTAATGTATAAAAATTTTCATTATAATATTCGTCTAGTATTTTATATCCTGATATCATTGAATTAATATTTACTTCATCAATTGAATTGCCTTGTGTTTTTGTATGTTTTAATAAATCATTTAATGCTGCCTGTTTGGCCTGATATATCGCAATTTGCTTTGTCGATTTTTCGTTTTCAAAACTAGCACCTTCAACTTTTACATTATTTACCAAATAAGAACCATCTGTTTCTGACACAACAGATGCGTCAGCAATCGATGAAATAAACAAAAACAATGTAAATAAACATATTCTAATCATAGAAAATAATACATTATTCACCTTCTTCGTTCTCACGATAAATAATCGATGCTGATGCAATTTTTTCACCAGATTCAAGATTAAATACGCGCACTCCTTTTGTTTTTCTGCCAATAAAAGATATATTTTCGGCAGAAACTCTAATAGTTTTACCTTTTGTCCCTATCATAACAACGTCTTTTGTATCATCAGCCAAAAGGGTCATTACCACATTTGCATTTGGTTGTAAATTTATATTTGTAATACCTTTACCGCCACGACCCGTGATACGATACTCATAAGCAGATGTCCTTTTGCCATAACCGTCATCAGTTATTGTCAATAAAAACTGCTCCTTGTCTGCCATTTCTTTTATTGTTTCCGGCGTCAAATTCCATTCTTTTTGCTCTTTTTTACAATCATCAGCAAATTTATTTAATTTTGATAAAGCATCAAGATCTAAGCCTTTCTTTTTAATTTCTAACCTTAAATCTTTGTCCAATTGTAAAAATTGTTCCTTCAAAGCGCTATCGTTTTCATTGTCAGACAAAATACACATCGATACAACTTCATCGCCATTATTTAATCTCATTCCACGAACCCCGTCAGAAGATCTTCCTTTTGTTACTCGAAGATCGCTAACAGCAAATCTTGTCGCCATTCCTTTTTTGCTTGCAAGCAATATATTGTCTGTGCTTTTTGCTAACTGCACACCAATCAATTTATCGTTATCTTCAAGCACGATTGCAATCTTTCCATTGGAATTTATATTTTCAAAATTCGACATTGGACTACGACGTATGTTTCCTTTTTTTGTAGCAAAAATAATATCATAATTATTCCACTCATTTTTATCAGCAGGTAAAGGCATTAATTCTATTAAACTATCGCCCTGTTCAACCTTTACAAAGTTAACAAATGCTCTACCTTTTGCATTTGGAGCCGTTTCTGGTAATTGATAAGTTTTTATACGATAAACCTTACCATTATTTGTGAATATAAGTATTGGTGAATGAGTATTTGCAACAAATATTTTAGAAACATTGTCATCTTCGAGCGTTGCCATGCCCATTTTTCCTTTACCTCCTCGTCTTTGCGCCGTGTAACTCGATAAATCTGTTCTTTTTATATATCCACCAGTGCTTACAGAAACAAGAACATCTTTTTGCTCTATAAAATCTTCAATACAAGTTTCTCCTATTTCACCATTTAAAATTTCAGTTCTTCTAGGAACAGCATATTCATCTTTAATCTGTTTTAATTCAGTAGCAATAATTCCCATTAGTTTTTCTTTATTTTTCAAAGTATCTAAGTAATCAATTATAGCATCGCTTAACTGACAAATTTCCTGAGATAAATTATCTCTTTCCATGCCTGTTAACTTTGATAATCTCATCTCTAAAATTGCTTTTACCTGAACGTCTGTAAATTTAAATTTGCCATCAACAACTTTATTGTTTTTGTCAGAAACTAAATCAATAAGACGACAAACACTTTCACTTGCAGTCCATGTTTCATTCATTAATTTTTGTTTTGCTTCTTGCGAATCAACAGAACCTCTAATTATTGCTATTACTTTATCTATATTATCAACAGCAACATAAAAACCTATCAATAGATGAGCTTTTGCTCTTGCTTGATTTAACAAAAATATCATTCTACGAGAAACAACTTCTTGTCTAAATTCTATAAATGCTTTTATAATTGAATGAAGGTTCATTAATTCAGGACGATTATTGTGCAATACAAGCATATTTACACCAAAGGATGATTGAAGTTGTGTAAACTTATATAAATAGTTTAAAACAATATCTGTTGAAAAATCTTTTTTTACTTCAATAACTATACGAATTCCGTTTTTATTGCTTTCATCTCTGATGTTTGAAATCCCTTCAATTTTTTTATCTTTTATCAAATCAGCGATTTTTTTAATCATATCAATTTTTATCACATTATACGGAATTTCATCAATAACTATCGCTTCTTTTCCGCCTTTAATTTCTTCAATGTGTGTTTTACCTCTTATAGGTACTGAACAACGACCTGTGAGCATTGCTTGATTTGCTAAATTACGACTTAAAATTACACCTCCAGTTGGAAAATCTGGCCCAGGAACAATTTGTACCAATTCTTGCGGTGTTATATTTGGATTTTCAACATATGCCAAACATGCATCCATAATTTCGCCCATATTATGTGGCGGAATGTTTGTTGCCATACCAACAGCTATACCTTCTGTGCTGTTCACAAGAATATTAGGAAACATTACAGGCAAAACCGATGGTTCAATTTCAGTACCATCGTAATTTGGAGAAAAATCAACCGTATCTTTATCAAGATCTTGCATCATTGTATGACTTACTTTTGCCAATCTTGCTTCTGTGTACCTCATGGCAGCTGGAGGATCGTTGTCTATCGATCCAAAATTACCTTGACCACTAATAAGAGGAACTCCCATTGAAAAGTCCTGCGCCATACGAACCAATGCATCATAAATTGCGCTATCTCCATGAGGATGATATTTACCCATCACCTCACCGACTATACGGGCTGATTTTTTTGGTTGTCTATTATAGTTACAACCCATTTCATTCATTGCGTATAAAATACGTCTATGAACCGGCTTAAGACCATCTCGGACATCTGGGATTGCTCTTGATATTATAACGCTCATTGCATATGCTAGATAACAATCTTTCATTTCTCCAGAAATTGGCGTTGTTATTACTCCTTCTTTTTGTGGTTTATTTTCCCATTTTTCATTACTTTCTTCGTTACAAGAACTTTTGCTATTCTCTTTAACATTATCAGCGTCAACATTCTCGAAATCCTGTGTTTTTTCTTCATTGTCGTTTTTATCGCTCATACGTTTGTATGGTCAAATATTAAAAATAATTTACAAGAAAAATTTACATACAAAGAATAACAACTCAGATGCTATTTAATTCTTTTACTTGACACTTATGAAAACAATCTTTTATTGAATATGTGATTTTAAAGAGTATTAAAATATTGTTTACATTGTTGTTAATTTGTTGTTGTATGAGTAATAATAAAACTGTAAAAGCAAAAGAGCTTGAACTAGATACAAAAAAAATAGTTGAAAATTCTATATTAAATGTTGAGTTTGGTAATGAAAGTAAGGCAAATTTGGTTATTTTTTTAATTGATAAAGATGGATTTTCAAACGCACAAAAGAGTATTTATGGAAAAGCTATACAGGAGGAAGTTAATTATAATGATTTCAAGCCAACAACAGGAAAAATTGCAAATGTTGGAATTATAAATGGAAAAAAAGTTATTTTTGTTGGCTTTGGAAAAGACAAAAAATCAAAAAAAAATGAAAGTAATAATAAAGATAGTAATTTAACTTTACAAGCACAAAAGCTTGGCGCAAGTATTGCCGATTTAGTCCCTGGTAAAAAAAAAACAACTGTTTACATATCAAATAAATTTAGTTCTTTGGATGATAAAATGTTAATTGAAGTATATTTCGGCTTCAACCAAAAAATATATCGTTTTAGCAAATACTTAACTGATAAAGAAAAACTTGAAAAGCTTCCACAAGTTGAAAAAATTGTTTTATCTCCAAAAAGTAATAGCAGTACAGCAAAAAATGTTAAAATAAAAGATCTAATATTAAAAAGACAAAATCAGCTTAGAGGTATATTTTACACACGTACATTAGGTAATGAACCTGCAAATGCAATATATCCAGAAAGTTTTGCAAAAGAAATGGAAAAAGCATTTAGTGGAGTAAAAAATGTAAATTTTAAAGTACTTGATAAAAAAGAGCTTAAAAAACTTGGAATGAATATGCTATTAGGCGTGGCTCAAGGCTCAACAAAAGAACCAAAAGTAGTTGTTGTTGAGTATAATGGTAACAAAAAAAGTAAAAAAATAGATCTAGCTCTTGTCGGAAAAGGTGTAACATTTGATAGTGGTGGCCTTTCTTTAAAACCTTCTCCTTATATGGAAGGAATGAAATGTGATATGCTTGGTGCAACAACGGTGCTATCAAGCCTATTATCAATGGCAAAAAATGAATTAAAAATTAATGCCGTTGCTGTCGCGGGAATGGTGGAAAATATGCCAGATGGTAATGCACAAAAAGTCGGTGATATTGTAAAATCAATGTCTGGAAAAACTGTTGAAATTATAGATACAGACGCAGAAGGTCGATTAGTTTTGGGCGATGTATTGTATTACGCACAATCTGTTTATAAACCTGAATATTTAATCGATATGGCTACTTTAACTGGTGCTATAATGGTTGCTCTTGGGACAGAAAGAGCTGGAATTTTCTCAAATAATGATAAAATGGCTGAAAAAATCAAAGAAAGCGGAGAAAATACTGGCGATCGTTGCTGGATAATGCCTATGGGAGACGAATACGCAGACGTAATGAAATCTCAAATCGCCGATCTAAGAAATCTTAGCTCTGTTCGTTATGCCGGAAGCGCAACCGCTGGAGAGTTTTTACATAACTTCATAGGAGATAATCAAAAATGGGCGCATATAGATATTGCCGGTGTTGATACTGCAACAAAAAATAATTCATTCAGCATTGCCGATTTTGCAAGTGGTTTTGGAGTTAAATTATTAAATGATTTTGTTGAAAAAAACATAGAAAAAATTTCATAAATTTATGTTTTTCCGTAATCTAAAAACATTTTTTATATATTTCACTGTTTTTTTTACTGTATCTTGTAATAATGTGTTTGCTTCATTGACGCAAGATATGTCACCATTAGTGGAAGAAGTTGGACAAATTATAAGAGATAAATATATTGTAGAAGATATAGATCAAAAATATTTAAAAAATAGCGCCGTAGATGGAATGTTAAGAGGATTAGATCCATACTCTGGATATTTCGACGAAGAAGAGTTTAATAATTTTCAAAACAATACGAATGGAAAATTTTACGGCATTGGTATTGAAATGAAAATGGATTTAAATAGCGATTGTCCAATAGTAACAAATGTGTTTACTAATTCTCCTGCTCAAAAAGCAGGAATTTTAGCTGGTGATATAATCACGCATGTAAATGACGAAGCAGTTGTTGGAAAAAAACAAACAGTTGTTGCAAAAATGATAAAAGGGAAACTTGGAACCCCTGTAAAAATTACAGCATATCGTTCCTCTACAAATGAAACTTTCTCGCGCTCTCTTCGTCGTAATGAAGTTAAAATTCCAAACATAGTCAGCAAAATTTACAAAGACAAAATAGCCATCATGGAAATAAAATTATTTAATCAACAAACCTATGGCGATTTCATAAAACACTTGAATAAACTACGTGAAGACTATAAAATAAATGGGTTAATCATTGATTTAAGAAATAATCCTGGTGGTTTACTCGAAAGCGCTGTAGACTTAGCTAATTTATTTTTAAAAGATGGACAACTTATTACTTCTGTAAAAGGAAGAAATGGCGTAAAAGTACACGACTATCTGGCTCGAAATAAACAAAATATTTTTGATAATGTCAAAATTGCTGTTTTAATAAATAAAGGCTCTGCTTCAGCGAGTGAAATTTTAGCTGGTTGCTTGCAAGATTACGGAATAGCAAAATTAATCGGAGAAACAACATTTGGCAAAGCCTTGGTACAAGAAGTATTTAAACTAAATAATAACGTTGGCGCCGTTAAAATTACAACAGGACAATATCATACACCAAACGATAAACCTATTAATGGTATTGGGATAAAACCAGATATTTTTATACCAGAAAATATAAACAAACATTACGATGCTATTTTACATGCTGGAATTAAATATATTGAAAGCGACAATAAATCTAAAATTTAGCATTTTCGTCGTCAAAAATTTCATTACGCATAATTGTGCCGGTCTTTTTTTTAATACGTATAATCATTGAAGTACATAATGCAGTTGTTGAAAAACCAACAACAATCGCAGTCAACATAAGTGCTTGTGGAACAGGATCTATGTAATTCATGATATTTGTATCTATATAAAACGGGGTAGAGATAGACGGGTACCATGTGTTTAGTATATAATAAATTATTATTGAAGATTGCATTATTGAGACAAAAAACAATCTCTTAAAAAGATTTTGTTCCACGATTACTGCATAAATAGAAGCAGCAAAAAGCATAATAATTAGATATATAGCAATATTTGTCATAAATATAATAAATTTTAACAATATCTACATTTTTTTTCCCACCAATGAGCTAATAATTCAAGCACAAATGTCATCATATAATACGATAAACCAGCTATCATTAATGGAATAAAATATGAATAATATTCAGCTATCACTATATTGGTCATTTTCATAATTTCATAACCACCAAATATTGAAACAATTGAACTTTCTTTTATAAGAGAAATAAATTCATTTATTAACGCTGGAAAAATATTATTTACAACTTGTGGAATATAAACATCTTTTACGGCTTGATATTTACTTAAATTAAGGCTTTTACATGCTTCAAATTGACCTTTATCTATCATCTGAACTCCGCTTCTTATTATTTCAACAACATATCCGGCTGAATTAAACGATAAAGCAATCACGGCAGATGTAAAAACAGATAAATCTATGCCTATTAAATTTGATAAACCAAAATATACAAAACTCATTTGTAGCAACATTGGAGTTCCACGAATAATTGATACATATGCTTTTACAAAATAAAACAAACTTTTTGAACCAGAATACATCAAAAGCGACAAAAATAAAGCAAGAATAAGACCACATATAATAGATGATAATGCGTACTGAGCTGTTACAAAACTACCTTTGAATATTAAAAACAACGAATTTATGTATTCCTGTTTTTTGTTTTGTCTTATAGTTTCACTAATATACTTTTGTTCCCATTTTTCAATAATTTTGTCAATTGTTCCATCTTGTTTTAGTTTTTTAATTGCATTATCTATTGTTTTTGTATAAGGTGATTTTTTTTGCAAAGCAATTGCATAACCACTATTTTTGCTATAAATTTTAGCATACACCAATTCTCTATGCATTTTTGCATAAGCTTTTCCTTGTAGCTCTTCGGCTAGCAACGCATCCGCTTTTCCGCGTATAAGCATTTCAATCCCTATTGCATTACTATCAAGTGCGTGTATTTTTATCTGCTTATCAATCGGATGAGTTTTATTGTAGTTTACTAAAAAATCATACATTGTAGTCCCTGTTTGAACAACAACTGTCTTATCAATAAGTTCATCTAACGATTTAAAATTAACTTTTTTCTTACTTAAAAGAGCAAAGTTTGCTTCAAAATAGGCACTTGAAAAATCAACCTGTTTTTTTCTTTCTTCTGTTATACCCATTCCTGCGATAGCAATATCAACTTTTTTATTATTTAAACTTGCTATAATAGAACTAAAAGACATTTCGTTGATCTTAAATTTCAATCCAGTTTCTTTAGAAATTGCATCAAGAATATCCATATCAATTCCAACAATCTTTCCGTTTTCAACAAATTCAAAAGGGATAAACGGAGTATCTGTTGCTACTTGCAACACATTCTCGCCAGTACTTTTATTATGATTTATACTATTATTTTTTAAATAAACAACAGCAGAACAAATGACTGCAAAAATAATAAATACTGATATTTTTTTTTTACAAAATCGTTTAAACATATTATAAAAGCGAGGCCAGAATGGGATTCGAACCCATGATCAAGGATTTGCAATCCTCTGCATTAGACCAACTTTGCTA
>AUXO016909799.1_pt1 | contig 12704 bp, 9 predicted proteins | sample 768731 | NCBI WGS metagenome assembly AUXO01 (sample SAMN02715735, study PRJNA202380) | gut metagenome | biome: sheep rumen | host: Ovis aries | place: New Zealand: Palmerston North | reverse complement strand
AATGTAGGTTCTTTTGAAGTAGGAGACATTATTCAAATTACAACAAAGATTGATGGGTCAAATTCAAGTTTTACTTATGAAGATGGCAAGTTACAAGCATTCTCACGTAAGAAAGAATTAGATTATCAGAATACACTAAATGGATTTTGGAATTGGGTACAGTCTTTAAATGCAGAAGAATATAAAGAAGACCAAAAATATATCTTTTATGGAGAGTGGGAAGTTCGTCATACAGTAAAGTATAGAGAAGAAATTTACAATAAGTTCTACTTCTATGATATTTGGAATAAAGAAGAAGAAAAATGGATGCCACAAGATTTCGTAAAAGAAATGGCTACAAAACATAAACTTAATTATATCAATGAATGGTATTATGGCGAGTTTATTTCATGGGAACATGTTGAATCATTTTTAGATAAAACAGTATACGCTATTAATAAAGAAGAAGGTGTAGTCATTAAAAATATGACAAAACTTAATAGCCCTGACGAGCATAATCCATTCTACTTGAAATTTGTAAATCCAGAGTTTCGAGAAACTCAACTAAAGAATCATATTAAGAAAGTACTCGATCCTCAGAAATTGGAAGAACAAAATCGTGCTGAAGAAATTATGAAACAAATTGTTACTTATAATAGAGTACAAAAAGAGATTCATAAAATGATGGATGAAGAACTTATACCAAAAGATATTTCTGCTAAAGATATGAGAATTATTGCACAAAATCTACCGAAAAGAATATATGAGGATTGCGTAAAGGAAGAGCCAGAATTAGTTGCAGAAGCTGGTGAATTTGGTGGGAAAAAGTGCAATTCGATTGCAATGCAATTTGCTAGACAAATTATTCTAGGATGAAGGAGTAAAATTAAAATGAGTAGAACGATGTATTTAGATAGTAAAGGTAATGATATATCAGATGAATATCTCAGAGATATTGAAGTAGAGAACATGTCTCGTGAAGAAGAAATTTGTTATGATGAAATCTTAACAGATTTAGATACTGCAATCGTTCTAACTATTCCTAGTAATACGACAAAAATTACATTGGAAGTAGAAATGATTGACGAAAACAATAATATTCAAAAAGCTGAAAGAACTATGCTTTTGCCAGAGATTGTAGAATCTCGCATAGTAGGACATGATTTGGCTGATAAAAATGTCAAATATATACTTGTAGAACGATAGAAAGGAGATGAGTTATGAATGCCTGTTATTACACATCATGGAAAACGTAGAATGTCAGAAAGGAATGGTGTTCAAAAAGGTTGTGCTAAAAAGATTGCCAAGAGAGCATATCAGCATGGGATATCTCATAATGAAGCAACAAATGACCTAAAACGATTTATGGATAAAATGTTTTTATCTCGTAGAAATGTAAACAAAATAATGTTTTACGGTAAATCTTTGTATTTATTTCATTTTGGTGTTTTAGTCACAACCATAATTGTACCAGAAGATATTGTAAGTAATATCAGATGTAATGTTACAGAAGATGGATATGAAAGATATATTGATTATAAAGAATCATTAAAAAAGAATAAAAAATAATGGAGGTAAGAAATATGTCAATTTTTAGTGGAAAATGCGATTTATACGATCATTATTTAATGATTTGTGTAGATGACAATACTACAGAAGATGAAATAAATGAAAGAATTTCAAAATCAACATTTCATATCAGAACAAAAGACAACAAAAAACATAGATTAGATATTCATAACATCCACGACTTAATTCCGTATTATCCATATCTAATTTCAATAGGTGGATTTTCAAAAGAAGAAGGAGATAACATTACTTTGTCTTCGGAATCGTTTGTAGACTACGAAGAAAGACAAATGTTAGATATATATTTATATGATATTCTAAAATATGCAAGAAAATGTAAGAGAGAGAAAAAAGAGCTTACAAAAGAAGATATTTTAAAGCATATTTGGATAAGTGATAATTCTCTTTCAGATAAGATAACAACAATAGCATTAGAAAAAGGTGTTAAGGCCACTTTAAAAGATTTATATGACGCAAATATTCATACTCGTATTGCTGAATACTATAGAAATAAACTATATGAAACAATGGTTTCATCTGGTTATTCAGAAATTGAATCTTATTATTGGTGTTTTGGAGATTTAGTTTTTAATAAAGAGCAAATGAAAAGATTGAGAAAGGATGTATTTTAAATGTCAAAATTATTATTAATTATATTATTAATATGTGCTGGAATATTATTTATTATGTTTTCAGATGATGATAACGACAGCAAGGGGATTAATATATGATATCAGATAATTTTTATATAAGAAATATAAACGACAAAAAATTGAGAAATCTAGGATTTCATTATTATCCTCTTGACGATGTATACGTGATTAGATTCCCATTAGATAAACATAATAAATATACAACTATTGAAGCAAAATTAACAATCCATTCTGATACAAGAAAAGTTAATGTAGATGTATATACAGAAAATGGAGAATTTTATCCACAATATTACAATCCTACAAATTCAGGATTTAATGAATACTTAGATAAACTTCATAATAATATTTATAAAAAATTAAAATCTTATAAGATTTACGAAAAGAAAATGAGAGGAAACAAAAGGAAATATGAAAACATTAAAAGTAAAAAAATTAACTCCAACAGCAATTATTCCAACAAAAGGAAGTAAATATGCAGCAGGTTATGATTTATATGCAGATATCATGACTGAAATTGCTATTCCACCACACGAAACACAATTAATTAATACTGGAATTTCTATCCAATTACCTAAACGTACATTTGGTGGTATCTATCCTAGAAGTGGAATTTCTGTAAAAAGAGATTTATCATTGGCTAATTGCGTAGGAGTAATAGACGAAGATTATACTGGAGAAATTAAAGTTGCTATTCATAATCATGGAATGAAATATAGAGTTGTAGAACCAGGAGAAAGAATCGCGCAATTAATCGTTCAGCCTTACACACAAGTTTCTATTAAAGAAGTTAATAAATTATCTAAAACTGAACGTGGAAATGGCGGTTTTGGTTCATCAGGAAATAAATAAAAAATAAAATAAAAAGCAAAAAATGCCATATCATTTTAGATATGGCATTAATTTTTTTTGTCTTATTATAAAAATATTATAATTTATTAATTAGTTTTTCAAGTTGAGAAATACGCTCTTCTAGAGAATCGATTTGTTTCTTTTGTTCTTGAATAAGTTTCAACATAGCAGGAATTATTTCTCTAGGAAACCAATTTTCAACAGTTGTATTACCATCTTCATCTGGCTCTGAATATTCAGTAGCCACAGGATATACTTTTTCAACGTCCTCAGCGATAAAACCTATATGTAGTGCTTCTCCATCATCTATAAAATCTTTATTATACTTAAATTGTACAATATCAAGATTATATAAATTATACGGATCAAGTTTTTCATCTAACTCTGTCGTAATGTCATGTTTATATCTTTTTGACGAACCTGTGGTTGATTTATAAATATAACCATTATCAGGATTCCAATACATATTAGCTGTATGGCTGGATTGTGGTGTGCGAATACCTCCATCGCTTGAAAGACATATTCCATTACCCCTTATGAATATATCAGAAGCGCTCTCTATGTGGTGTTGAAATACTACACGAGCATTGATGTACATGTATGAAAAGTACGAATAACCATCACTTACAACATTAAAAGTAACTACGTCATTATAAGCCCCGCCACCTTTTGCTAATGTTATTGTTGAATAATCTTCTACTAATAACTGGTCAGGTATATATGCTCTATATAATGTTGCGTCTTCTATATCTGCATGATTTAATTTAGCATAATCAGCTATTAAATACCCATTTTTATCAATCGCAAATTTGTATATACCGCCGGTATTATTAAATGAAGCACCAGAAATATTAGCGCCCACGATATCACCATTAGCAGATACGCTGAACGTGCCACTTTCGTTTTGTATTGTTGAACCTATAATGGTAGAACTAGTAATTGTTGAACCACTATTTATATTACCAGTAGCATTTATAGTACCAGTAAATGTCCCACTTGTTGCAGTAATTGCACCAGTTATATTAGCATTAGTAGCAGTCAAAGCACCATCAGACGTAACTTTAAATTTATCAGTTAAAGAAATACCACTTGCTCCAAAATAAATACCATCAGATGCCCCAAACGTAGAATTATTTCTATATAAAGCATTTGAATTGATTTTCCAAGGCCCAATAGTACCTGATTCAGTAGCAGTTAAAGTATTTGCAGTGATATCTCCAGAAACATTCAATGTAGTTCCATTATATGTAATTTTACCATCGCCTAGCCTTAATGTACCATCTGCTTTTAAATAATTTCGTGATCCTATTCCGGTGTAAATATCTCCTTTTGTATTTATATGAAAACCATTTAATGTTCCATTGTTATTTAGTCCATAATAATCAGTACCGACAATCTTTATACCTTCAATATAATCTCCAACAAAGAAATCTGCATTAACGCCATATTTATTAGTATATGTTTTTCCTGTTACTTTATCTACATAAGAAGTATTTCCAATAGCCATTTTAACAGTTTGCCAATTATCATCTGTAAATGCAATTACGTTACTATTAATTCTAATCTGCTTATCATCATAACTATCAGTTATATCATCATATGAACGTCCTAAAATACCATGAGAATCAATGACTATTTCTTCTGTATCTTTACTTTTAATTTCATAAAGAGTAGCATTTAATCCTTGTTTGCGAATATCAGATAATGTATTGCTTGCTTCTTGTCCACTTTCTGATTGTTTAGAAACAGAAGAGTAACTTGTAGCCATTTGCTTAGAAGAGTCAATTACTGATTGCAAATCAGACACAACAGAACCAACATAAGTCATATCAGAGAATTGTGTACTCAGATTATTTATATTACCAAAATCAATTTCGTAATGCAATAATCTCATTCTATAAATATCATTCTCACATTTTACTCTTATAAAATTGCCTAATTGAAAATTCTTAATCAATGGCTGGAAATCCTTCATAATCAATAAATTATAAAGATTTGCATTAATTGAGTGTTGAGCAGTGGAAGATTTAATGAGTTCTGTGTTCGCTTGCTTTAAAAATTCTTGTGCTCTTTCCATTAGACCTGAATTATCATCATTTTCATAATATAAATCAGATATAAAATTTGAATTACTATATGTATCTTCACGTCTGAACGAACAAAACTCATCATATAAATTTCTAGATTTCAACCAAGCATCAAAACTTAAATGTTCTTGTATCTCTTGTCTACGTTGTTTATATGGTTTGGTATTACCATCAGTTGTTTTAGTCCATTCGTTCCACACTGGATTATTACCATTTTCATCTGTTTCATAATAACCAAGTTCGCTATTGACATCTGAAATTTGAGATTCACGAACATCTATCGCTTCTTGACATACATCTAGTTTATCTTTTAATGGTAAATATATAGTAGAATATGCCTCAGAGCCTTCAGAACCTTGCCCTGTTTCTGTTAATACTTCTAGCCCAGTTTCAATTGAATTATAAAAAGATTCTAGTCTGTTTAAACTATATTTTGTACAAGCAGTGACGAAATCGGCTTTAGTAACTGGAGTATATTTACCTGTATTTGCATTATAAGTATATAAAACTCCCCAAATAGACGATGAATCAGATTTAGAAGCGTTATTATAAATCTGCTTTGCTATTTTTTGTTCAAGAAAGTTTTGATAATTTTTATTAAAAGTAATTGTAATACTATTTGTAATTGCAACATCATCGCCATCTGAATAGTTAGTTACTTTTAACGTACCAGTCCAAGTACCAGTATTATTACCGGGTGTCCAATTACTATTGTTAATTTCAACTTTAAATCTTCCTGGAGTAACATAAACCAACGCATAATTTTTAACTGCATTATCAGCAGAGGTTTTTGAAGTAGTACTTGTTAAATATTGTAATGAAATAGGAGATAAAGCAGAAGAAGTAAGTTTTGCTGCTTCTTGTTCTGCATCTGTATCATCCGTTTTAACAGTAGGCATCATACTAGATTCATAATATATTAAATCATCTTCAAGTTCGTAAATGTGTTCGTTTATTTCTACATATTGCTCTTGATATGTACTAACTTCTTGCTCATAAGATTCGATAGCATTGACTAATTCATCACTCATCATACTTTTCATCTCATCAGAAAAGTGCATAATATAATCTGAACCATAATTGATATTCTTTACAGTATCAGTCATATATTCATCTCCTGATTCTAATTTGAAACAGTTTTTTACAGCATCTGTATCCGTTGAAAAGTTGATTTCATCTGTTAATGCGTTTTGTTCTACAAAAATAGTAGTATCATTTCCGAAATAATATAAATGCTTATTTCCACAATAAGGGCATTCAGTTATTCCTTCTTCACGATAAAATTTATGATCAAAATCAGGATCTGGATTTTTAATATTATTATAATATTGCCTATTTTCATTTATATAATAATCACAATTCACGTCTTCGCATACAGAATATAAGTCATATACATTTATTGTTCTAGTAGTAGTATCGAATTGAAAAGCACAGTTAAATTCTTTTGCTAAATCACCAATCATAAAATCATAAATAGAAGTTCCATCTACACTAAATGTTCTTTGGAGATTTTTGAGCGAATCATCTACATGTCCAATAGAATAGTGTGGTGCTTTTTCGATGATGGCATCTAATAAAGATTTTTTATTTTCTCCGAAAGTACCATCATTATAAAAAATATATACTGGCAATTCATAATCTTCATCTTTATGTACTTCAGCATAATCATCATAGAACTCTTGTGTATTTATTTCTAAGCCATATAGGTTGATTTGAGATAATTCTGCTTCACACAAAGAAGTACAAACTATCTCTTTTGAGATATCATTTTTTTGAGTTTTACTAAATGTAATTTCAAAATATTGATTTAATTCTTTTACCCATACAATAGAAAATTGCTTAATGTCATCCCATAAACTTTCTTTTTGGCTATTCATTTCTTTATAAACTGTAAATGATAATTCATCGGCAGAATTAAAATTTGCACTATATGTAATACTATCAGATGGTACATTAATAATCTGCCCTAAATGCTTTAATGCTTTTGTTGATAATATTAAAGTAAAATCTTGCACTCTAGCATCATTCCCAAATATAATACGTGGTGCATTATTTAAACCTGTATTCATTAAATAACACCTACCTTTCTAATTGGGCTAAATTTTACAGTAATTTCAGCGTCTGACAAAAGAGAAGTATCAACTGTAAATACATTTAATGGACTTACATAATCACAAACTAATCTTGGATAGTTCCAATTAAAATCATCAAATAAGGTTTCTTCGTGCGTACTATTGTCAGTTGTAATGATTTTATGTTGACAATCAATTGTGATATTTTCGTCTGCCAAACAATTTTCAATTCTTGTTTGATATGCATGCCCAGTTTCTAAACTAATATCATTATCATTTGTCATTTTAAATGTTCCAGAAGAATTACACTTAATATTAAATTCTTCAAAATATAAGTATCCGTATTCTTGAGAATCGTTAAATACTCTAAATTCACTATTGTCAGAAGATACACTATAAGTAACTTCTTGTTCTTCTCCATACCCATAAGGGGAATCTGTAGTTAAAGTAAGTTCAAGACCAATAATGCTTCCATTTCCATATATTGCATTAATATCAAATCTTCCATAAAAATGAATATCTGGAAAACTACCATCATCATATATAGGTTTAAATTTATAATAATCTTTCGATTGTAACCAAGCAGAGATTTCATATAATTCATCATCTGTAAAGAAAATATCTTTTCCATTACTATAACAAGGACTTTTTACAATAGTAAAAGTCTTTGTAATTACATCATCATATTGCCTAGATACAATTTTATTTCTATCTCCAACTTTTACAGTATTCATAATCATTGGACTACTAAGTGGAACGGAATCGTCTGCCCCTGAAATATATCCAATCACTAAGTTATGGTCAGATAAAGTTTCTTCATTAAATTCAAAATCTATCATAGTCATAAGCCAATACGACTCCTTTCATTTTAAGATAATTTTTCTAACATTTTTTCTAATTCTTTTTTTCCTTTATTATATGTTCGAAGGTAGTCTTTTTTGCTACCAGAAATTTCTTTTTTAATTTCTCTAATAGAACTAATAAGTTCTTCATATTCTAAAATCATAGAACGCAATGTATTATTCCAAATAACATTTTCCTGTTCTATTTCCGTTTTATCTTTTTTTAATAATTCATTTTCTTCTTTTAATTTTTCAATTATAGTTTTAAGTTCTTCAATTTCTTCATTTTTTTCTGAAATAATTTGTCCTTGTAATTGCAATCTTTCCTTTTCATCCATAATAAAATCCTTTCTCAAATTAAATAGCGGAAGAGCGATTAATCTCTTCCGCTAAAATAATTTAATAACGCTTATAATTTAAAGAATTATTTCCTAAAGATTGTCCAATTGTAATCTCTTGAGTCCATTTTTGAAAATTCTTATCATTCTGCAATTCTTTCTTAAAACCATCATAATCAGTTACATTAGGTAATGTAATTGTAAAGTTTAAGTTATCTACGCTTGTAGAACTATTAGCATTTGATATATTTTTCAAATTTGGAAGAGCAGTAGCAAGAGGTTTAAATCCTTCTAAGACTTCATTCATTCCTTTAATTTTATCTAATGACAAAACTTCTTCCCCAGTACGAGCAAGGATAAATCCATCTTCTCCTGTTGATTTAATTGCTTTACCAATTGTACCACCTTTTGCGAAACCATTCTTTTTCCAACTATCAACGGTATAGCCTTTAGCAGTAAATGCCAATTTAGCCATTTTACGTAAAGCAGATACTCTATCAGCAACTTTTTTATATTTTGTATCATCCGTATATTTGATGCCTGCTAAATCTAAAAATGCTTTAAGTTTTGAGCTAAGAGTATCTCTATCAGCTTTGCTTATATAACCTTTACCATTTTGTTTTTCTCCAGCATTACCATTTAAGTCGTACCCATAACTACTTCGTAGATTTTTATAAAATGCTTTTGCATCATCCCATCTCTCTTTTTTCTGGTCTATAGCAGTTACTGGAGCAGGAGCAACTTGAGAATCACTAACAGATTGTGCAGTATTGATATTTGCGGTATTTGTAGCAGATGCACTTTCGGCATTCGATGCTGTCTGCAAATATCCTAAAATACCACTTGTATATTCTCCATTACCATTTGTCTCTCCGTTGCCAATCAAAATTTTCATCATTGTTGAATTATTGCCAAAATATTGTTCTAATCCATTTAAAATATCAGTACCAATATCAAGCGCAGAAACATCATTTCTAATTGTTTCTAATATAGAATTTGAATTATAATCCAATAATTGACCATTTTGAATTTGTTCTAAAATCTCATGTAACGGTTTATTTAAAATTGACTGAAGCAAATTGTCAAATTCATCATAAAGATTGTCCATCATAGTTTGTTCTTCAGAAATTTGACGTTCTAATTCAGTTTCTCTTAGAGATTCTTCTGCTTGTTGCAATTGAACTTGTAATTTTTGAACTCTCGCAATATTTTCAGAAGAATTGTCTCCTTCATAAGCCAATAACTGTTTACGTAATTTTGCAATATTTTTCGTTTGACCTTCTACATTTTTTTGATAATCATAAAGATCTTTTGTAGCATTAAGTTCTTCTTTCCTTTTATCAATCACTTTTTGCATTACTTCAAGCATAGCATTATATTGTGTTTCAAGATATGATTTTGCTTGAGATGCCAACTGCATTTCTTCAGCAGTTAAATCGCGCATTTGAGATTGTAAAGTCTTTAATCGATCCTGAAGAGTCTTATTTGTAGAATCTTTCTTTAAGTCATTTTGAACATCTTCGATTTGTTGTTCTAAAAATTTCTTTTCAGAAAGAACAGATTCTCTCTGTATCAACGTTAATCCAACCAATGCTTTTCCTTGAGAAGTCAATCTTCCTGTATCATCATCAGTAATCTTTGAATATTCATTTGAAATAGCATCTGCGAAATCAGACATAGAATCTTTCATATCATCTATATATTCAATATATCTATCAAATCTATCCCATTTTAATTGACGGATAGCATTTGTATTATTTTGAATAGTTATTTCATTTTCCTGAATTTCTAATTGAAGATCATATATTTGTTGGATTAAATCTCTATATTCTTCAGAATTATAGAATCCACTATCTCTTCGTAATCCCTCATCAATTTGACTACGAAGACCAGCAATTGTACCATTAATACTATTATTCATCGAACTTAATTGCTGATTTTGGAATTCATAATAACCATTTGTTAATGTACGTCCTCGTGCTTCTGCCAAATCAGCAGCGTTTTGCATAAGACTGATATTTTGATTATTATTAGAAATTGTCCAATCTAAATCAGATTTTAATTTATCAAATTGATCTATAACTTCTTGTATGTTAAGTTTCTTTAACTCTCCTTGTAAATCAACAGTATTCTTTTTAGATTCTAGAATTTCTTGATTTAATTTATTCCATTCTTCAGAGTTTTTCTTAACACCATTTTTTTGAAGTTTTTTTAATTGTTTCTGTAAATCTTTTGTATGTTGCTGAGACGCTTTTAATTCACTATTTAAAGAACTACGTTCATCTTTATAGTATGATTTTATATCACTAGAATTAATACGATTAATATCCTGTCTAGCATCCCATTTAGATTCTTTTATCTCTCTATTGGTTTGAATTTTTTCTACTTTTTGGTTATATTTAGTTACTAAATTTTCCCATTTCTGTAGATATGCTTCGACCTTATTTAGTCTTGCTTCATCAGCAGCATTAAAAGATTCGAGTGCTTTATTATACCAATTTTGATATTCAGAAATCTTTTCTTTTAAGTCATCATCATAAACATCTTCAATGCTGAATTGACCATCTCTAACCTTTTTAGCCCAATCTTCAGATAATCCAATACTATTTGCTTTTTCAAGATACTTCCATCCGGCAGTATTATTCGCATCAATAAGTTTCTGATATTGCTTAATTTCTTTATCTAAGGCTTTATCTCTACCGTTTTTACCGCCCCAAGATTCCCAAGTAGTTTCAGCAGTAGTTTTTAACTTATCAAGTTTTTCTTGGATTCTTTGAAGACGGACTTCAATCCAGTCGAATGTTTCTTTTGAAGGTTGAGAATCTGAGCCTCCACCTCCTCCAGAACCGCCAGAACCTGAAGGATGTCGAGTAGAATATGAACCGCCATAATTTGCATTAGCACCACCATTAGAAGCAGTTGCAGTTGAATTAAGTGCATCTTGGATTTCTTTATTAGCATCAGCAGTAGTATACCAAATATAATCATTTAGCGACATTTGATTATTTTTATCGCCATTTGCATTTATAATCGTTTTTCCGCTTACACCGCCTGCTAATAATGCCTTGGCGTAAGCCAATCTTTCTAAAGCAGTAGTAGCACCACCGCAAGCCTTGATTAATGCTGCTAGATTCGAGATATCAGCAGATGTATTAATCCAATTTTTATTAGCAGTCATTTTTTGCAACTGATAATTGACCATATACTGAGTAGTTTCATCTAAAGAACCTTTTTCAGCAATTAACGCTTGTATATCAACAACAGTAGCATCAGCTAAAGTTTTCCCACTTATAGTTGCTTGATCAGTAGTCGATACAAATTGTCTGTATGCCTGGTCTGCTTGTAAGAATGAATCGGCTAATTGTTGTGCATTTAATATACCGTTTTGATTCATATCATCTATCCAAGCAATTTTAGTTTCTTCAGATAATTCTTGATACGCATCATCTGCAAACATTATGCCAGTAGCAAGATCATTAAATGTCTCTTGAGTAGCTTTTAAATCATCATTATTTTCAGCAATCTTTTTAACTGCATCATCGAATCCTGATAAATCACCATATTTTTTTTGAAAATCTCCTTCTTCATCGGTTAAAGCAGAATAATCAAAATCACCAGCGTCTTTTACGTCAGCATAAATACTATCTAAAATATTAATATCTTTGGCATTTCTTTCAATTTCAGTTAATGCTTCTGTAAATACTTTTGAAAAATCTTTTGTAGCATCTGCTGCTTCTTCAGCAGAAGTTTTGTAAGCATTAAGATATTGATTAACAATACTTATTTTATCTTGATTTTCATCTAAAATAAGGCTTTCTTCATCTAAACTTTTAACAAGTTCTGAATTTGACAAAACTGAACCATCAGTGTATTTATTCATTTCATTTTGCATACTAGCTAATGATCCATATTTACCAGCTAAATGGCTTATAACTTCTGTTCCGTTTAGATCTTGTCCGAATAATAATCCTTTACCGCCATTTTCTTTTTTATCAAGATTTAATAGAACACTTTCATCATTTTTCCAATCTAATCCTTTGCTATTTGCTTTTTTGATTAAACCATCAATATAATTATAAACAGTGTCAGAATCTAAATACTCAGGCCCATTTTCACCAAGAAAAATAGGTGTAAATGCAATTTCAACACCGTCAAAATCATCAGAACGAGAATCAACAGTAGAATAACTTCCTAAATAATCTTCTGGATTTTCACCCCATGATAATAAAGCATCAGAGAATTTATTTACATTTTCCTTATTCCAGTCAAGAACTTTTCTTTGAGCAGTATCAATATTTCCAATAACAACTTC
>AUXO012621374.1_pt1 | contig 12705 bp, 12 predicted proteins | sample 768731 | NCBI WGS metagenome assembly AUXO01 (sample SAMN02715735, study PRJNA202380) | gut metagenome | biome: sheep rumen | host: Ovis aries | place: New Zealand: Palmerston North | reverse complement strand
ATGCATCATGATTTCATTAAAATGATATTTGATCTCACCGTATTCATCTTTATCGCCAAACATATCATATCTAAGTTGGTCAATATCTCTCGTCAGCACCGGGATGGCCGTGGTCTTGGAGGCATTACCCATGATATTAAAGACCTTCTGCATGAAGTCTACCTTTTCCCAGTTGGAAGCACTCTCAGGATATTTATTGGCATATTTTCTAATAACGCACATGACACACTCCGGTCGCAGCCGGGGAACAGACTGGATGGTTTCTGTTAATGATTTCATATTTCCTCTCCTATCCTTGCATCTATCTTCATCAATTTTAGGGCAGCTCTCCCATCATTCATTATAAAAGAATTCTTATTGCCTATGTCAGGAGATCCCTGTCGCTGCCTCCTTATCATAGAGTAACACATATATTAGCTCTATTACAAGAAAGGGAGACTCACTATCAAGAGTCCCCCTGATTCAAACTAAAACAAATCCGGTATGATTATCGTTTATTCAACTGGCCTAAATGATAAAACATTATCCTTTATAAAGCATATCCGCCAATCTTTTATTGGCCATGAACTCTTCTATCGAGATACCGCAATCGCCGATATCCCTTGGATTCTTAACACCCTTCTTAGCATCGGCATGGTAATCGGATCCGCCGGAGATAAAGAGCCGGTCTCCCCAGTACTGGATAACAGCCTTCTTAATCTCATCCTTGGTCATGGTTCCGAAATAACTGGTCTTATCATAGGTATAGGAGGCTTCGATACCATCCAGACCGGCTTCGATCAGCTTCTCAATAAATACAGACCTTGTGATGATCTTTCCCTGGAAGGTGACAGGTTCTGTTACCAGGAAAGGATGAGCCATGATGACATAGCCGCCGGTCCGATGTGCTTCTTTTATAACGGTAATGGCATCCGGCTTCTCTCTCTTAATGATCATATCCCTGGCTTCTTTGACATAGAGCTTGGCATCACTCCAGGATTCAAAATACCCCTTTCTGGCCATGAGCTCAAAAAGCATTTTCTTCTGAACCTGTTCCTCGGGTACAGGATGTCCGTCATTGTCAAGAACTTCTTCCCATGCTACGGGCATGCCACGCTCTGTCAGAGCATCGGCAAGTTTCTTATAACTGTTAACCTTGCTCTTTATGGTGAATTCGTCCAGCTCCTTGAAGAAAGGATCATCCCAGTCGCAGCCAAAGCATACCAGATGGGTATCATCGATCCAGGTCTCACAGGATACTTCAATACCCAGCATCAGGTCGATGCCCAGGTCATTCTTGGCCCATTCCTGGATATCTCTCTCGACGCCATCCACTACAACTGTTTTGGGTGGTACTACATCGTGATCTGTGATGGCACAGACCTTCATTCCTCTTTCCTTGGCATGGAGGACAAACTCCATGGGTGTATCATTTCCGTCGGATCGGTTTGTATGACCGTGTAAATCTACTTCATGTTTTGCTAACATCGGCGCTTCCCCCTTCCAATACTGATTTATGGAATCATGCAGCCGCTGCCCAATACTTTCAGCGGCTGCATGGAATTGTATATCATCGAATCAATAGCTGCTTCCCGATCAGCAGTATATACGATTATTATTCAAAAGACTTCTTCAGACCGGAGAATACGGCCAGATGCTTCTTCACTACGTCTTTGACTGCTTCAAATACCCTGGTATCAAAGGGGATGGGAGCCAGCTTCTCTCCGGACTCTACCAGAGCCTTGGTGGTATCAAGGTAAGCATTCTTTACTACAGTAGAGATATTGACCTTTCTTCCTCCCAGAGCGATCAACCTGGAAAATGTCTCTGCGGATAATCCGGATCCGCCGTGAATGACGATAGGAGTATCATCCTTGCCAAGACGCTCTACCAGTTCAAAGTCCAGTTTGGGAACTCCCTTGTAGACACCGTGAGCTGTTCCGATGGCCGGAGCAACAACATCAATATCTGATCCCTTGATAAACTCTACCGTCTCATCATAACCGGCCTTTACTTCATCGGCTGCTACAATATCTTCCTCCACACCGGAGATAACACCGATCTCACCCTCGATGGCAACGCCCTTTGCGTGAGCATAATCGGCTACTTCCTTAGTCCTGGCAATGTTCTCTTCCAGAGGCAGGTGAGAGAAGTCCATCATAACAGCATCCCAACCGGCATCCACGCAGGCCTTGCCCAGCTCGGTCTTACGGCAGTGGTCAAGATGAAGAGCTACGGTAATCCCGGCATCCTTCCTTGCTGCATCCACCATGGCAAATAATTTATCAGCGCCGAAGTGCTCTACAGTTCCTGCGGAGGTCTGGATGATCAGGTTAACACCAAGCTCCTTGGCAGCTGTGATAGCTGCATCTGCTGTAAGATAATTGAATATATTGACTGCGCCTACTGCGATACCCTTCTGATCTGCATCGTTAATAACCTTCATAAATCTGTTTTCTTTCATTATTATTCCCTCCTAAATAAATGATAAGTTAAGTGTTAATCTCTATAAGCAAGTACAAAGAATTTAGACATCTATCTCTTAGTTGTTTGTAGTCTATCATACTTGTATATACATGTCAATATCTTTTTTTAATTTTTTATCAAGAATGCCTTGGCGTTCTTGGCGCCGGAGGCTTTAATCTCTGATGCGGGTTTGCAATCCATATCAGAAGAAAATAACTTTGGTATTCATCTCACAACTGAAGTCACAAGAATTCTTCGTCAGAGATTAAAATAATACAGAGCTCCGGTCCTTAGGGCCAAAGCTCTGCTGATTATCTTTATTGAAACTGTTATAAATCATTTAAAAAGAAACGCTTACGTATTTACATAACTTCCAGCGACTTTCTAAGAATTCTCATAACCCCATCCCTGTCAATGGGGAAGGGATAGGTGCTGGTTTTTCCTGAACTGATCAGACTGTCTGCTATCTTGTCAAAGTCTTCCTCGGCGATAGCCTGGGGACCAAGCAGGTCTTTCATAAATGCATCAAAGGCAGCCAGATCGGCAAAACCAAGGAGATTCAGGATGCACTCCACATCCTCCGGCTTGTTTCGAGCATATTCTTCCATGTAAGCTGCCTCGAAAAATCCGCAGGCTCTTCCGTGGGCAACCCCATAATCCAGAGTCAGAGGATAACTGAGGGCATGAGGCAGCGAAGTCGCTGTCTGGGCTATAGCCATGCCGGCTATCGTAGAAGAAAGCATGAATCTCTGATAGGTTTCCTCGTCTGCTTCCTTCTGTCCTGTCAGATAAGGAATCAGACCGGACCATATCCTCAGTGCATATTCGGAGAACATATGGTTATATTCATTGGCATTACTGTGGAGTCTGGCTTCGATACTATGACTGAGAGCATCAACCGAAGTACTAATCAGAAGATTCCTGCTGGCAGAAGCAAGATATTTACCATCCACCAGAGCCAGGTCAGGATTCACATTATGGCTCATGCTGCCCTTCTTGTGGAGAGCGGGCCTGGTCAGTACCGCATTAGGCGTTACCTCGGAACCGGTACCGCAGGTAGTAGGAACTGCCACGAAGGGAAGGGGCTTAAGAGGCTTTTTCTCATACAGGCATTCGACTCCTTCCTCAGGATTGCCGGCCATGATAGCAACTCCCTTGGCGGCATCCAGGGGAGATCCTCCACCAATTCCAATGACAAAATCAGCCTTCTCCCCGATGGCCAGCTCCGCTGCTTTAGCTACCGTATCCACTGAGGGATTCTCCTCCACCTCATTAAAAATAATATAGGGAACATCATATTCTTCCAATACATCCGTGACATCCTTCAGAGATCCGTTAGCCGCTGCGGAATGTCTTCCGGTTACGATAAGAGCCTTGCTGCCCAAAGAAGCCATCTCCCGGCCATGATTCTTTACACTGTTCTTTTCCAGATATACCTTAGTAGGTGCATAAAACTTCATATGATTCCTTCCTTCCCCAATTGGCAGGCTTTGATTATCTTTTATCTTCTTCCCTTATTTTATGATCAGGCTTCATTTAATCCAAATCAATACTTAATCTTGCTCTACGTAATCTGCGTTCAGATTGTACTCAATACTTCTTTTTCGATAGTGCGCAGTACGCCATTCTCATCGTTGGTCCATTCCGTAATATGTCCCGATATCCGTTTGACATCCTCATGTCCGTTTTTCATACACCAGGAGTTGGGTGTCACGGACATCATGGGCAGGTCATTCAGAAAATCACCAAATATCATTATCTCATCGACCGTTAGATTTAACTTGTCGCAGAGCTTATGGATACCCACACCCTTATCACCTTTTTTGGGAGAGACATCCAGCCAGTTATCTCCGGCGTCCGCCACTGAAAACCGGTCTGACAGATCAACCATCTTTGGAAAACTGTTTTCCTGAACTCCAAGGGTATCAATGTTGGAAACCTTGGTGATGGGCTCCGTCCCGATAATATCTTCCAGATGTTCCACACAGGTAATATCTTCAAAGAACTCCAGCAGAGTCTTTCGGAATTTCTCCGCCTCTGGTTCGTAATAGACTGTATTAATCCCACACAGACAGGAGTGAATGCCGGGAACCATGCGAATCCTTTTCATAACAAAGGTCAGTTCCTCATCAGAAAAAGCTGTATAGTGAATCAGCTCTCCACGATGCATAACTACACCCCCGTTGCTGCAGATAAAGCTCATCTTATCCGAATCCGGTTCAAACTGTTTATAGAGCCTGGCGTAGGCTCTTCCACTGACAGGAACAAATATTATTCCCTTTTTTTCCAGTTTTATAATCATATCATGGAGGTTTTCAGGAAGTCTTTTCCTGCTATCCAGCAAGGTTCCGTCCAGGTCCGTTGCAATCAGTTTTATCATAATGTCCCTCCTGTTAAACTTGAATCATGCATAAAAAATATATCATATCAACGATACGGAGTCAAAGTTATCATAAACAGGCCCGATGTAGATATATTTAAAAATATCGATGTATGAAGAAACAGGAGCATCGGTTTTTCCTTAACTTCCGCTGCTCCTGCTTTTATTGCAATTCCATTCCATCCTATGCTGCTATCTTTACTTAATGGTCTCAGCCATCTTTCATTCAGCGTCAGGACGACCTTCAATTCTTATGCATAGACCTCTTCTTCATAATCCGCAATTCTCTGAACCTTAGGTACAGACCTTCCGTTCATATCAAAGGTTCCGGAAAGGTATTCTTTTACCATAACCTTGGCCAGCTCGATACCGACAACCTGCTCGCCCATGGTAATGATATTGGCATGGTTGGAGAGCTCAGCCCTCTGTGCCTGGTATACATCGTGGATACATGCTGCATAAGCACCTTTTACCTTGTTGGCTGCAATGGAAACACCGATGCCGGTACCGCAAACCAGGATACCCCTGTCATACTTCTTAGCTGCAACGGCCTCAGCTACTTTAATAGCTACATTGGCATAGATCGGATCATCACTGCCGAAGTCCTCGACCTCATGACCCAGCTCTTTCACATAATCCATCAGCTTTAACTTCATGCTGCTTGCGTTAGGATCACATCCGAATACTATTTTCATAATGAACTCCTTTTCTTCTTTTATATCATATCTATTATTTTCTATGTATTGGATCAACTCTTAACAGTTTATCCTGATCTGATTATTTTCCAAGATAAGCTTTAACCGATTTGGCTATGCCCTTTGCATCCAGATCATAATAAGCCAGAAGTTCCTGATAATTGCTGCTGGTGGTAGCATAGATGTTGGGAATGCCCAGTCTCTTAACTGTCACGCCATCCATATCTGACAGGAGTTCCGTCACCATGGAACCCATACCGCCATTGATATAATGCTCTTCCACGGTCACTACCTTCTTTGTCTCTGCTGCGGCATCCCGGATCAGGTCTTCATCCAGGGGAAGAACGGTGGGAAGACCGATGATCTTAGCCTTAATGCCGGCTTCCTTAAGGATCTCATTGGCTTCTATGACATCCTTGGTGCAGGAACCTGTGGTGATGATGGTGACATCTTCTCCATCCTGGATTATGTCACCCTTACCAATAACAAAGGGCTTTCTCTCGAAAAGTACCGGGATCTTAGGATTACCTATCCTCATATAGACAGGTCCTTCGTACTCGATCATGGCCTTGCAGGCCTCCTCGATCTCCACCGGATCCTGGGGAGCAAGGATGGTCATGCCGGGAATCAGTCTCATAAGACCGAAGTCATCCAGGCTCTGATGGGTTACGCCCAGGTCAGAGTAGGTGATGCCGCAGTTTCTTCCGACAAGCTTAACGTTCTGCTTCATGTAACCCATATCATTTCTAACCATCTCATAGGGACGGCAGGTTACAAAGGGAGCGATAGCGCAGAATACCGGGATCTTGCCTGCTGTAGCCATACCGGCTGCCATGCCGACAGCACCCTGCTCCATGATACCACACTCAAAATATCTCTCCGGGAACTGGTCGATAAAATCACCGAATCCGGAACTCTTCCCGCTATCTGCGGAAAATACTACGACGTCTTTATTCTCTTTGGCAATTTCAGTAACTGCTTTTCCAAATGTTTTTCTGGGATCCATTAATTCGCCGATCATTATACCAGTTCCTCCTTCTCCTTCTCAAGTTTGCTTACCAGCTCTGCCATCTCCTTCTCTGCCTGATCCAGTAACTCTTCCGTAGCATTCCAGAAATGGAATCCTGCCTTATTCTCTCCAAATGAAAGACCCTTGGCTTTCACCGTATCACACAAAATCATAGTTGGCTTACCTTTCTCCTCCGGTATGCTGTCCAGAGCATCAAGGATCTGGTTCATATCATTTCCATCGATATACTTAACAGCCCAGCCAAATGCCTTAAACTTCTCATCGATGGGACGCATATCCATAACCTTGGTAACATCTCCACTGATCTGGAGACCATTATTATCGACAAATACCACCAGGTTGTCCAGACCGAATTTGGCCGCTGCCGCAGCTGCTTCCCAGTTGGATCCTTCCGGAAGCTCACCATCACCCGTGATGGCATATACTTTATAGTCTTTTCCATCCAGCTTTCCGGCCATGGCCATTCCGTTGGCGATAGACATGCCGTGTCCGAGTGCTCCTGTGTTTGCTTCTACTCCCGGGAGCTTATGCATATCCGGATGCCCCGGAATCTTGGCAGCAAGCTTTCCGTAAGTATCAAGGACTTCTTTATCAAAGAAACCCTTCTCAGCAAGAACTGCATACTGGGCCAGGCATTTATGTCCTGCAGACAGAAGGAAACGGTCCCTGTCCTCCATTTTCGGATTCTCCGGATCTACATTCATCTTGTCAAAATATAATGCTGTGACGATATCCAGAGAAGATAAAGCACCTCCTACATGGCCATGCCCTCCGGCCCTGACCATCCGAAGCACATTCTGTCTGCACTTCGCAGCCTGAAGCTTCAGGTTAGCAACTCGTTTTTTATCAGCCATTTTCCTATTACCTCTCTTTCCGGTCTCTTATATTTCTTATCTCTATGCTGTAAAACCACTCACGATAACAGGAGTATATCATACTTGTATATACATGTCAATACTTGAATTGTATTATCTATATAACTAAATAACAATCCCCCGCAACTGCAGCCAGACAGGCCAGGTCACGGGGGATCCTATTAGCTCAAGGTATTATTGCCAAAAGATCTGTAGTTTTAATTAAGTATATTACACAAATTCTTTGACCTTCCGGCAGATGCTCTCCGCATCGATACCATATTTTTTAATCAGCTCCGCAGCAGGACCGGACTCGCCGAAGGTATCCTCGATGCCGATCCGGAGGGTGGGAACCGGACATTTTGTTCCGAGGACCTCGGATACAGCTCCGCCAAGACCGCCCAGGACGGAATGCTCTTCTATGGTAACAACCTTGCCGGTCTTACCGGCGGAAGCAACCAGCAGTTCCTCATCAATCGGCTTGATGGTATGGATGTTAATGACCTCTGCATCGATTCCTTCTTTTTCCAGCATCGAAGCTGCTTCAAGAGCCTCGCTGACGCAGAGGCCTGTTGCCACCAGGGTTACATCCTTTCCTTCTTTCAGGGTGATTCCCTTGCCAATCTCAAAATGATAGCTTTCTTCATCATTTATAACCGGAACAGCCAATCTTCCAAAGCGAAGGTAGACAGGACCATCATGGAGGTAGGCTGCCTCAACGGCCGCCTTTGCTTCCACATCATCTGCCGGGCAAATAACAGTCATACCGGGAATCACTCTCATGAGGGCGATGTCTTCGTTACACTGGTGGGTTGCCCCGTCCTCCCCTACAGAGATACCGGCATGGGTAGCGCCAATCTTAACATTCAGGTGAGGATATCCGATGGAATTACGGATCTGTTCGAAAGCTCTTCCTGCGGCAAACATAGCAAAGGTGCTGGCAAAGGGTACTTTACCGGTTGTCGCAATACCTGCCGCAATACCCATCATATTTCCCTCAGCGATACCACAATCGATGTGGCGGTCCGGAAAGGCTTTCTGGAAGGTACTGGTCTTGGTAGCCCCTGCCAGATCGGCGTCCAGTACTACAAGATCCTGATACTTCTCACCCAGCTCCTTCAGAGCATTACCATAACTTTCTCTGGTTGCAATCTTCTTTCCTGCCATCACGCCTCACCTGCTTTCTCTAATTCTTCCATAGCCTGCTTGTACTCATCATCATTGGGAGCCTTTCCATGCCATCCTGCCTGGTCTTCCATAAAAGAAACTCCTTTTCCTTTCACAGTCTTCATGACAATGGCCACCGGCTGACCATCCGTTAAACGGGCCTCATTAAAAGCCTTATCCAGCTGGTCAAAATCATTTCCGTCTTCTACGGCAATCACCTTAAAGTTAAAAGCAGCGAACTTATCGATGATCGGATAAGGTGAACATACATCATCAATCTTTCCATCAATCTGCAGCCCATTATTATCCACGATAACAATCAGATTGTCCAGCTTCTTGGCTCCGGCGAACATGGCCGCCTCCCACACCTGGCCTTCCTGGATCTCTCCATCTCCCAAAAGGGTAAATACCCTGTAATCCTCATTAAAGAGTTTGGCGCTCAGCGCCATGCCAACCGCTGCGGAGATTCCCTGTCCCAGGGATCCGCTGGTCATATCAACACCGGGTATATGCTTCATATCCGGATGTCCCTGAAGATAGGAACCTGTATGACGGAGGGTCTTAAGATCCTCTACCGGAAAATAACCCTTCTCAGCCAGACAGGAATAAAGGGCAGGAGCATTGTGACCCTTGGACAACACAAAACGATCCCTGTCTGCCTTGTCAGGATTCTTAGGATCCACATTCATTTCTTCAAAATACAGGTATGTCATCACATCCGCTGCGGAAAGAGAACCGCCCGGATGTCCTGATTTAGCAGAGTAAACAGCGGTCACAATATCCTTTCGAATCTGATTGGCTGTCTTCTGCAGCATTTCTTTATTCATTCTGCTTTTTCTCCTTTTCATACTATTACTTTCTTCTTGCAATGAATTCCGTCAGCTTGTCTGTGCATGAACTATTGAATCCACAGCGGCATAAGAGGAATCATTGCAAAAAATAATCCCTTCCATATATGAATATGAAAGGGATTACTGATTGTATCAATTATCGCTCAGTCATATCACCGTATGACCGTATCATTCTGATTATTTCTGGCCGTTAGCGGCGTTCATGAATCTTCTCTGATAGCTGATTACCTGGTTGGTCGATGTGAATCTTGCCAGGTAGTTGGGCTCAGCTGTGATGACAACCTTCTTGTTCATATCTACGAACTCAGGCTCAGCAAGCAGCTTGTCGATATCCGGATAGTTGTAAGGTCCTTCCATGGAGCAAACGATCAGGCGGGTATCCTTAAGGTTGCTGTTCTTAAGAACGCGGAGGTTATGACGCATTCCGTCAAGACCATCGCTGCCCTGTGCATCTTCAAAGTGACGATACTTAATGATATCCTTACCAAACTTAAGAACCTCAGCCAGCGGCATATCCTTATCAGCCTCTGTGTAGTAATCGTTGGCGATAAAGTAGTCTCTCAGACTCTCAAGAGCCTTGGTATCATTGGAAGCCTCAAACTGGTTGACGAACTTCTGGATGTTAGTGGACTGCACCAGACGATGTCTTAAGAAGGTATTGATAAAGTAGGGTCTTGCCTGAAGAGCCATCAGAGTCTGGAATGGCTCAAACATCAGTGTGAAGTTCACACGGTATCCAAGCTGCTGAAGCTTGAGGGCAAGGTTGTGTCCACGAAGAGCATTGGCTGTGCCAACATTATCAAATCTTGCATCCAGCTTCTTGTTGCCGGTAAGGAGCTGTCCAACATTCTCAGGTGTTACAGCACCTGTGTGGGGAACCTTAACAACCAGACGATACTTGGAGAACATCTCCTCGAACTTCTGAACCTCTTCCAGAATCTTGTTAAAATCAGACTCGAAGGGGTTGTTCAGCTCAACACTGATATCACATCCGGGTCCAAGGATCCTTGCGATCTCTGCCATAACCTCATCACGGGTCTTATATTTATTTCCAACGTTGGCATTCGGATTGTTGATGAAAAGATCATAGATGATTCCGGGATTACAGGTCAGGTTGGAGATCAGCGGGCTGATCGGCTCAACTTCATAAGGATTCGCACTGTCTGCGGAGAAAAGAACGTTGGTAGGACGCTCGATACCATTCTTATCATAGGAAATATCACGTACAAGATCTACTCTGAGAACCTGATCCTTGTCCAGGGTAATCTCTCTCTTGAAGCCGGCAGGTGTCTCCCCTTCCGGTACGTCAAATGTAGCAATAACATCCTTAAACTGGTCTGTTACGCCAACAAACTTAGCGATCTGAGTAAGATCCTTATAGTCCTCCATGCTGATGGGCATATCTTTCACACGCTCAACAAATGCTTCCTCGCCTCTGACAGCTTCCAGTCCAAGTGAAGTCAGGTTCACATTAATCATTTTATTCCCTCCTGATTATTCATATATGTTTTGTTTTTCAATGTGGTTACTTTGGCTCTGTCCGTATACTATCATACTTGTATATACCTGTCAATAACTTTTTGTACAACCTTTTTTTATTTTTTCAAGTAACAGAATTACTCTTTTTGTTTCATGATAGAGTGCCCACAGTACTATTCACGGCCTCTCCATCCATCATTCATACTCCCGCTGCGAAAACCCTCCAGGTCCAGACTTACATAAGAGAATCCCAGATCTTTAAGTTCTTTAAGAATACGAATCCGATTCTCCTCCTTCACAGCCATGCTGATCTCATCTACGGGAATCTCAATCCGGGCCATGGTTCCATGAATACGGACCCTATACTGGGAAAATCCCATTTCCTTCAGGAGTTTTTCCGCCTGATCTACCATGGTAAGCTTCTCTAAAGTAATCTCTTCGCCATATACAAAGCGGCTGGCCAGGCAGGCCATGGAAGGTTTATCCCAGGTCGACAGGTTTTTTCTTTCAGACAAAAAACGTATCTCAGCTTTGGTCAAACCTGCCTTACGCAAGGGGCTCACTACGCCAAGCTCCAGGATCGCTTTATGGCCGGGCCGGTAATCCTTATCATCATCTATATTAGATCCGTCAGCTACATAAGAGATGCCCTCCTTATCTGCTGTCTCAATGATCCGGCTGAAGATATGCTTCTTACAATGATAGCATCGGTCCGGGGGATTCTTTCGGAAGCCTTCCACCGAAAGCTCATCAATCTCAACGATTATCTGCCTTATCCCCTGCTCTTGGCAGAATTCCTCCGCATCACAGCGCTCCCTCTCCGGAAATGAATGAAGAGAGGCCGTTACAGCAACAGCTCCACTGTCCAGCGTATCATGGGCTATTTTCATGAGATAAGTAGAATCCACTCCCCCGGAAAAGGCAACTGCAACGCTTCCCAATTCTTTAAGATAGGTTTTTAATCTGTTTTCTTTTTGCAGAGCCCTTTCCTTATCTTGATTACTCATAGTCATAATAATCGATTTATTATGATTACTATTCTTATTATACATTACAGTACTCCTATTATTACATATTTCAGAGATCCATCATTTATTATCGTTCACATGACTATAATCATACAACTCCCGGATCTGAAGCTCGGCCTCCTTCTCACTCAGCACATAGGGCTGCCCGATGCAGCTGGCCCTCCAGTAAACTTCTGCGCAGAATTCAATTTCCTGGGCCAGATTATAGGCTTCCTTAAGATCTTTACCGGTAGCCAGCATACCATGGTTGGCCATAAGAACCGCCTTACTCCCCTCAAGCTTATCAAGGATATCATCCGCAAGATCCTGAGAGTAAAATAAATGATAGCCTGCGCACTTTACCAGACCCGTACCGGCATAACACAAGGAAAAACTCGCCGCCGGCAGATCAATATGCAGAGAAGAAATGGTTGTGGAAAAGCGGGAATGAGTATGAACAAGGGCATGAATATCCTCCCTGCTTTTGTATATATCCCTCTGTACATTCCACTCACTAGACACCTTGCCCTTTCCTTCTATAATATTACCATCCACATCTGATACGATCACATCCCCGGCATGAATCATAGGATAAGGAACGCTGCTGGGAGTAGAACATATCAACCCACTCACCGGATCCCTAGCGCTGATATACCCCACCGTACCTCTGGTCAAGCCATCCTGCAGCATACGAAGACCATACTCAGCAACCTGTTCTCTCAGTTTCTCCAATAACATAACTGCTATTCTCCTTCCTTTATTATAACTATCGGCAGAAAAACACATACTCACTTCTC
>AUXO014820180.1_pt1 | contig 12706 bp, 13 predicted proteins | sample 768731 | NCBI WGS metagenome assembly AUXO01 (sample SAMN02715735, study PRJNA202380) | gut metagenome | biome: sheep rumen | host: Ovis aries | place: New Zealand: Palmerston North | reverse complement strand
ATTCTTTCTTCTTTACGCGTCATTTCAGTACCTCCACAGAACTTGTCGTTTAAATGTAATTGATGAACACGCCTTTGTTACACAATAACCATATCCGATATAAGTTTTCGTGCAAGCGGAATTCGGTCCCGCTTGTACTGCCTTGTGACCGAATATAGCCAGTGATTACGGTCGGGAAATGATACGATTTTCACAAAGATTTTCAGGTGCCTGCAGGCGGAAAATACAGGGCTGCATGCACATGTACAGTTGTAAAAACAGCGAACCGGATTGCCCGGTTTGCACCTTACAGCAGGAAAGGAGCGGATCCTATGAATATTGTACTGACAGATGATGTGCTCTCAAGCCTTGAGGAGCTCGGAGTAACACAGGAGGATGTCAAAGAAGTTGTTGAGTATGCGGAGTCCACTCAGAAACTTTTCGACGATGACGGAAACAATCTCGGAAAGAAGAGACTGGAGGCAATGACTGTCTACGCAGAATACAAGGTGGACGGTGATACCGCCGCAGTCAGCAGGGTATATAAGCACAGAATCTCTCTGCAGGAGGATGATTGATACCAGTGTCTTTGTCCCTGCAGGAATGCAGGATTGTCAGTAAAGGCACAATGCCGGCTGTAAGCGTATATGCGGCCGGCAGCAGCGCAGTAAGCCGCGGCGCGGATGTCTGCGGCAGAAAGGAAAGACCATGGCCGATTGGAAATGCAGTAAGTGCAACGTGGAAATGGAAGAGGTTGAGGATATCAAGATGATCTTCGGAGAGCTTGATCTTCCTCCGGCAAAGGGATATCGCTGCCCGGTCTGCGGCGTTGAATATCTGGATGGAGATTACGTGACGGAGGAACTGGCTTCCGTCGAGCAGATGCTGGAAGGAAAGTAAGGGAAAAATGACAGAACCTATACCGCTGTCACTGGCTTTTCAGAACAGACCCGGGAGATTCCGGCTCTTAAAAAAAGGAGTCGAGAGGACCGGATGGACAGGACAGGACCTCCGCCTTCTGGAAGCGGGCTGTTCGGTCGGTGACGCATCTTCCATGATGTCCGGAGAGATGGGATTTGACGTGACGGCATTTGACCATGAGCCGGCATTGGTCGGGGAGGCAGTGCGCCTTCACGGGACCGGCAGCAGGCTTCATTTTGATGTGTTGGATGCGGCAGATCTCCCTTACAAAGATGCATCCTTTGACGGGCTCTACTGTGAGGCGGCCTTTTCTCCGATGACAGACAAGAGAGGAGCGCTGGCAGAATACGGCAGGGTTCTGAAGCCGGGAAGCCTCATTCTGATGAATGATTTTGTGATCCGGCACGACGCCGATGACGAGGTGCGCGAGGAACTTGTCCACATTCCGTGCTTTGCCGGCGTACAGACAAAAGAATGTTATGAAGAGCTTTTCGGACAGGCGGGATTTGCCCTGGAAGGCTTTTATGAAGAATACGGCGAACTGCTTGGCGTGACAGCCTGGCTGTGCAGAGTCTATAAGGTAAAACCAAATGAAATCGGGGGATACCTGAGCCGGTATTTTCATATCGGATTCCCCGGTGCAGTGTGCGGGACAGCAGGTTCGGCAAGTAAAAGGGGTGTTTTTTTCAAAAAGACAGATTTGTCATACTGCCAGATGGTTTTCAGAAAGCTCTGAACTGACAGGCTTCTCATGCTGATGACAGAGAAAGGAAGGGTGATTTCTCATGTATGAATATGATGTAGTGGCGATCGGAGCAGGCTCCGGCGGATGTGCATCCTGTATGCGCAGTGTCGATAACGGAAAGAAAAAGGTGGCTCTGGTCGAGTACCGCAAGGGCGGCACAGGCGGAACCTGTGTATCCCGCGGATGCATTCCGACCAAGGCACTTTTGAGATCTGCCGAAGTTTATGCAGAGGTCAAGAACGCCAAGAAGCTGGGCATCCTGGTCGATGGGGCCCGTCCCGATATGAAGGCCATCCAGAAGGGAAAGAATCAGGTGGTCACCCAGCTCAAGTTCGGACTTGACAATTTCCTGCTCAAATCCAGAGGTGTAAAGCGCATCACCGGCAAGGCCCGCCTTCTTGATCCCCACACCATCGAGATCACAGACGGCGACAAAGTATCTCAGATCACTGCCGAGAATATCATTATCGCGACCGGCAGCGAAGCGGTCCGCATCCCCGTCTTCAACATCGACGGCAAAAAGATCATGACCAGTGACGAGCTGCTCAACATTGACTATCTTCCCAAGAGCATCGTGATCGCGGGCGCAGGCGTTGTCGGCATGGAGATCGCTTATCTGCTCCGGACACTGGATGTGGAAGTAACGGTCTGCGACCTGGCTCCCCAGGTCCTTCCCCTGGTCCGCGACAAGGATACAGTAGATGCCGTCAAGAAGACCATGGAAAAATACGGGATCAAGTTCTACCTGGGCCAGGGCATCAATGAGATGCATGTCGACGAAGAGGACCAGGTCGTCTGCACACTGGCGGACGAAACCGTGATCAAAGCAGAGATCGGCCTTGTCGCAGTCGGCAGAGCGATCAATGTCAAGGGAATCGGACTCGAGGAGCTCGGCATTGAGCAGGGTCCCAAGGGTGTGATCCTGGTCAATGAAAAGATGCAGACCAATATCCCTAATATCTATGCCGTCGGTGATATTACCATGGGTCCCCAGCTCTCCCACAAGGCGCAGAAGCAGGGCCTCACCGCGGCGGACAATATCTGCGGGATCGAGAGCCGCATCAATATGGATGTAATTCCTTCCGCAACCTTCATTCAGCCCGAAGTCGCCACTGTCGGCTTGACAGATGCCGAGGCACAGGAGAAGGGATACGAGACTCTGGTCGCAAAGAAGGCTTTCTCTTCCAACGAAAAGGCACTTTCCATGAGAGAGACCAACGGCTTCATCAAGGTCGTTGCGGACAAGAATAGTCACAGGATTCTGGGCACCATCGTCTTCGGTCCCCAGGGCTCTGTCCTGATCGAGGAATTCTCTCTTGCCATTGAAAAGGGTCTCAGTCTGGAGGATATCGCGCTCAGCATTCATGCCCACCCGACACTTTCCGAACTGGCCATGGAGACCTGCAAGCTTGCGCTGGGCCTGGCATTTGATAAATAAGAAACGGCAATTACAGAAAATCTGAATGCGGCGGGAGATCTCGTTTTTTGACCGCAGGCGGGTTTTGGCAGCCCGGATCATGCAGGTTGAGCATGACGGAAAAACGGAACGGACAGGGAAGACGTCTTTCCCTGTCCGCTCATTTCTATTCCTGATAAAACTATTCTATTCCAGATAAAACTATAGGCAAAAACCGTACTTGGCAGAAGGTGAATGATGGCACATAACATTGTTTTAAAGGAAGAAGTATATCAGCTTATTACAGAGAAATGTCTGCAGTTTTACAGGGAAGGACGCAGGGATATCTTCGGGATGCAGCAGGAAGTCATGGACCTGCCGGAAATACCCATGCATTATCCCTATCATCACTACATTGTACCGGCGGTCCTTCTGACAGCCGCGGATGTATATAAGGGGAAAACGGAGGACGTCCTCCGCACAGAATTGGCGGCCGCAGAGGAACGGGCCAAAAATGTACTGGGCGGTTTCTGCGGATTCTATGGCACCTGCGGCGCAGCGGTCGGTGTCGGCATCTTTTTCAGTGTGTTCACGAACTCTTCGCCGGTATCAAAAGATAACTGGGCGGCCTGCAACCGGGCGACGGCAGATGCGCTGCACAGGATCTCTGAGATCGAAGGACCCCGCTGCTGCAAGCGTGTCTCTTTCCAGGCCCTGTATTCCGCCGCAGAATCCATGAAGGAAAAACTGCAGATCGAGGTTGAGGTGGATGACAATGTGACATGTCATTACAGCCATCGCAATCTGGATTGCAAGAGGACAGAGTGTCCATTCTTCAAGGAGGCGGAATCATGAGGGTTCCTGTTACAACACCTGCTGAGATCATGCCCGATAAAATCCCCGGACTGGAATGTGAGTGCCAGAACCATCCGGTGGATCTGGCACTGGAGCCTGCCTTTATCACCTGGCTCAAGAAAGTCGGCGAGCCGGTGGCGGAAGGAGAGCCTCTGCTGGAGGGCGAATGCCAGAAACGGATCCTGACCTTCCCCGCTCCCTGCAGCGGAGTCCTTGCGGAGATCCTGGTGGAGGATGGAAAGATGGCCTCCCCCGGACAAATCCTGGGGTACATCGCAATATGACGGCAATAAAGACGAGCCCGGCTCTGAAAGACTCGGAAATCCGGGAATTCTTCGAATATTTTGAGATACCGCAAAGTGACCGGATTGTATCAGCCTTCAGGGACTGCTGTGCCTACTGGAATCTGACGGGCGCAGACCTTGACCGGGCGATGCGGATGGCGGGGCGCTATCACCGCACGGCACTGCCATCCGTGCGGCGGATTCTCGGGATCTACCTGCGGGAGTGGATAGCACCTTTTGACAGGGGCTTTTCCCGGCGTGTCTATTACAATGTCCCGGGCACGATTACTTTTATGTACCTGCTCAGGAGATACCTGGAACCGGAACACAGGGAATCCCGATTTGAGAACAAGGAGGATTGCTCTGTCTATGCGGGGTCTCCGGATTTTATCAGTATGGTCGTCCTCTACGGACTTTTCGGGAGAAAAACCCGTATTGAGACGGGAAACTGCAGGCACTGCGCGGTGAATCTCATGCGGGCAGCCCTTATGGAGGATCCTGCTTATCCGCCGGCAGATCTGCAGATCTCCTTCGGTTTCACCTGTGACGAGGCGACCAGGCAGGACGCGATGACAAAAGCTGCCGGTGAAGATCTGCTGCGGATTTTTGTCATGAATCCGGTCCGCAGTGAAAAATCCCCTGCCTATATTGAACAAGTGCTTCGCCGGGCGCTTTCGGAGATACAGAGTAAATTCGGACTTCCCGCCATGCAGCCTGCAGAGATGACGGAAATATATCGTGTTTATAAGAGTGCCAGATTCCGTCTGGCAGTAAAGGTGCATCAGATCATCGATCATGTGTCGCGGTGCGGGAAGTTCCGGATTACCAACAACGATATTGTTTTTCTGGAGTCGCTTCTGATCACATCCTTTCAATGCGGCATGGAGTATATCGAAGAGACGCTGTCTGCTCTTCTGAAAGAAATCAAAGAAGACACAGCGGCAGATGTGCGCGCGGTCCGGAATCGTTTTTGTGTCTATTACACGCCGATCTGCAATCCGGACTACGGGGAAGTGATGGAGGAGAACGGAATCGCCCTTCTCGACCACACGGCCTTCTCCAATAATGCCCTGGTCACAGGCATCAGGGATCCCTGTAAAGATGCCTCCCTGGAGGCGATGGGCATGCTGATTGCGGGGCAGGCCGTGAAGGAAGGGGAAAAGATCGCGGATCTGATCCTGCGCAAAAAACTGGACGGCTTTGTGTCGGGGATGTTTGCCTTTGACCGCTGGATGGGCATGCAGCAGCACCAGCTCAAAACCATCATCGAGGACAGGACAGGGAAAAGGGTCTTTCTCTACGACACGGATTTCTGGAATCAGGAATCCTTTTCCAGGGACCGCATGGAGACGGCGGTGGAGACACTCAGCTATATGCTGTAAAGAAGGCGGATAAAAATGCCGCGGAAGAGGATGTCGGAGGATAAGGTTTTGAAGGGTGAAATCCTGCTCCATACAGAGAGTATATGTCCGGAGTGTCTGAAAAGAATTCCGGCCCGTTATGTCGAGGACGAGGGAAAAGTCTTTATGGAAAAAGACTGTCCTGAGCACGGAGCCTTTCGCACACTGGTCTGGAGCGATGCAAAGGGATACGCGGACTGGATGAGTCAGTCTGTCCATGCCATGAAAACGCAGGACGCGGAACCTGTCCTGCGCGGATGTCCCTATGACTGCGGCCTGTGCGGAGAGCATGAGGGAAAGACATGTACGGCGGTTCTGGAGATCACTTATCGCTGCAACATGCACTGTGAGATCTGCTTTGCTGACACGGCAAAGCACTGCTATGAACCGGACCTGGCCAAAATCCGCAGAATGTACGAGACGGCCTATCGCTTCGGCGGGGACTGTTCCATCCAGCTCTCCGGCGGTGAACCCACCATGCGGGAGGATATTTTTGACATTCTGAGAATGGGAAAAGAGATGCATTTTTCTCATATTCAGGTCAATACCAACGGGATCCGTCTGGCAGAGGAAGCTGATTACGCGTACAGGCTCAAGGCAGCCGGTGCGGATCTGATCTATCTGCAGTTCGACAGCCTGCGCGACGAGGTTTATAAGATCACACGCGGCAGGGAAATCGCAGACATCAAGTTCCGCGCGATAGAAAACTGCGCGGCGGCCGGAATCGGCGTCATGCTGGTGCCCGTCATGATAAAAGGCGTCAACGACGGGGAGATCGGTGCACTGGTGGAATTTGCCAAGGCCCATATGCCGACTGTCAAGGGGATCCATTTCCAGCCGGTCAGCTATTTCGGCCGTTATCCCGACCGGGAAGGCAGACAGGTCTGGGGGCATATGAACCTGGCGGATGTGATGCGGGAACTGGAGCGGCAGACCAGGGGAGAACTGAAGCAGACAGATATGGTGCCGCGCAAAAAGTATGATGCCCACTGTGCCTTCAGCAGTGCCTATTTCCTGGATGAAAACAAGGTTCTGCGGGCCATCACCGGAAAAGGCCAAAATACCAACATTCCCTCATCGACAGATTTTTCGGCAAAGACCAACACCTTTACCAACAGGTTCTGGCGCCAGCCCCAGGAGAAAAAAGAACCTGCGGCCCACAGGATGGACATGCGGGGCTTTATAAAGCGCCTGCGCGATTATACACTGACTGTTTCCGGTATGGGCTTTCAGGATGCCTACAACCTGGATCTGGGACGGCTCAGGGGATGCTGCGTACACGTCATCACCGATGATGAAAAAGCGGTCCCCCTCTGCGCTTTCCACCTGACCGGTAATTCCGGAAAACGTCTCTATGGCAACGGAAAATAGGCACAAAACCGGCAAATGAAAATGCGCCGCATTTTGCGCCATATTGAAAGCAGGAGGAGCCCGGATGGACCGGATCTTATATCATACCGTCAGTGTTTGTCCGGAATGCCTTTCCCGCATCCCGGCGGTCGTGGAGGAGCATGACGGATACGTCTATATGCGTAAGACCTGTCCCGGTCACGGACAGGTGAAGACCCTGATCTGGGAGGACAGCGGCCGGGCCTATCTGTCCTGGCTTTCAGACGGCGGAATGGGGGCGGAGATGCTTCCCGGGTCATCGCAGGAAGCGGAAAAGATGCTGTCCCGGAGCGGCTTTGAAAAGGCGGCGGAGTTCCAGCCCTGTTCGAGTGCCCTGATGACCACCAACCGCTGCAACATGAACTGCCCCATCTGCTTTACCAGGACACCCGGGGAAGCGGCCTATGAACCGGATCTGGAGGAAATCGGACGCCTGCTGGACTTTTATAAGCAGCAGTGCGGCGAAGATGCTCTTCTGGAACTGTGCGGCGGTGAACCGACTGTGCGCAGGGACCTTGCGCAGATCGCGTCTATGGCCAGAGAACGGGGGTTCACTTATATCCAGGTCAACTCCAACGGCCACAGGATGTCCATGAGCGAGGAATATTGCAGGGAACTGGCACAGGCCGGCGTCACGACCGTCTATCTGGGCTTTGACGGCTTTGACGACAAAGCCTACCAGGCAAAGTACGGAGAAAATATCCTGCGGCAGAAAGACCGTGCCATCGAGAACTGCGGCAGGGCGGGAATCGCGGTGGTTCTGGTCCCCTGTGTGATTCCCGGTGCCAACGACGATCAGCTGGGAGCCATCATCGACTATGCCATTCAAAAAGTACCGGTGGTGCGGGGCGTCTATTTCCAGCCGGTCAGCTATTTCGGCATTTATCCCGGGGACAAGGTCCGCAGGGTCACGATCCCGGAGGTCATCCGCAGGATCGAGAGCCAGACAGGCGGAAGGGTCAGGGAGAGGGATTTCCTGCCGGGTGCCTATGAGGCCGCAGCCTGTTCTTTTCAGGCGTCCTATCTGGTCGGCGCGGACGGGAAACTGACCGCCCTCAACCGGCGCGGGAAGAGAAATGCTTCACCGGACGGATACAAAAAGATCCGCAGGACCACAAAGCTTCTATGGCTCCCCAATCAGAAAAGAGTACTCTTCATCGGCGGCATGGCCTTCCAGGACGCGGGCAATATAGACCTGATTCGGATCCGGCGCTGTTCGGTGCAGATCATCGGACGCGGCGGAAAAATGATTCCTCTCTGCAGCAAGTATCTGACCGACAGGGAGGGCAGACGCCTGCATCCGGGAATCTCATAAATGACATTTTTCTCCCGCTTTCCTGTCTTTTCGCATGCATTGCCGGTCCGACATCTGATTCACAGCAAACTGTCTTGGCAGTGTGACTGTCTCCGCCGGGGAGTAAAAGCTCTTTGGACTGCTCCTCTGTATCTGAAAACAGGAGTACCAATCTGAATCTATGAAAATATCTTTTCTCGAGGGGCAGTATGAGCTTGCCCGCAAAACGATAGAGGCAGATCCCGACTGCCAAACGATGAAAAACAGGGAGATGAATCGGGCACTGTTCGGCGAATACAGGGCTTATGCCCTGCGCAGGACGCTGCAGCATGTCTATGAACACAGCAGATTTTACCGGGCCGCGCTGGACAAAGCGGGCGTCAGACCGGAGGAAATCCGGGACTTTGCGGATATCACAAAGCTTCCTTTTACCTTTCCCGATAACCTTCGTGGGAACAGCTATGATTTCCTCTGCATGTCCGAGCGCCATGTCGAGCGGCCTGTGTCTTTTTACAGTTCGGGGACCACGGGAATACGGAAAAGACTCTTTTTTTCCTTCCGCGACACGGACAGGATCAGGGCTTTTATCGGCGCCGCCATGAACTCGGTCGCGGACACGGAGGACACCCGGATCCTGAGCCTGATGACCAATTCCAACGGGCGCGGCGCTTCACAGGTCTATGTCGACAGCGTCAGGGCTCGCGGCATGGAGGCCTGGACCGGAAATATGGAGGACGGCGCGGAAGAGATCTTCCGCGTCTCCATGGAGCACAGATGCAATGTCTGGTTCGGAGACATAGGGACTATTTACCGCACGGCCAAGGAACTGGAGGAGCTGGGATATGACCTGTCTGCTATCGGAATGAAGCTTTTGTATGTGACCATGGGCAATATTTCAAAGCCGGTCCGCTCTTATCTGGAGAAGACGTTCGCGTGCAGACTGATCACTCATTACGGTCTTACCGAGGTGGGCTGGGGATTTGCCATCGAACAGCCCGGGCTTGGGGGATACTACTCCAACGAGCTGGATGTCTATACCGAGGTCGTGGATCCCGGGTCGGGAGAAGTCCTGCCCGACGGGACACCGGGGGAGTTGACCTTCACCATTATCGGCAAAGACGCCATGCCCCTGATCCGCTACCGCTCCGGCGATCTGGCCACGATCCGACGGGCGGAAAAGGAAGGAGAGCTCGACCTGATCGGTTTTATCAGCGGGCGGCTGGAGGGCAGGAAAATCAGCCCCTCCGGCATAGAAATTACACCGCCCATGATCGAGGAGCTGCTGTATACCTTCCCGGAAGTCATCGACTACAGGCTCTATGACTGCGGGGATCATATTGAGATCGCAATCGAGACGGTGAGCCTGAAAGGGCAGACCGCAGAGCCTGCCACTGAACGCGGAGCCGACGGCGGACAGGCGGATCTTGCAGCTCGGATCCGGGAGAAAATGGACACTCTGCCGGGACTGCGGGAAATTGCCCCCTGTGCAGTCACCCTTCTTCCCCGCGGAAGCCTTAAACAATATTGTTATGAAAAAAAGCGGTTTGTCACAAAAAAGCCGGAGAATTAAAGAAAGCAGACATAAAAAGAGACAGCTCGTAAAATCCGGCTGTCCAGAGTAAAAGAGAGAAAAACCCGGCGATCCGGAAAGGAAAGGAGCAGACCGATGGCAGTTCAGATCATTCCGCAGGAAATGATTACGGTGATGACGGATCTATGCCTTGCGACTGACAGCTGTGACGCAGTAAAGATCGCAGACAGGATGATGGCATGTCCGGAGATCCGCATGCACGGACCAGAGCATCATTTTCTTGTGGCGGCGGCGATTCTGACAGCCTACACCAATCGATACTGCCCGGATTCCAAGTATAAGTTCCTGAAAATGGCGGCCTTGCGGACGATCCGGATCCCGGTGGCCGTGTGCGCTCTCTACGGCACCTGCGGCGCCCTGATGGGAGCCGGCGCAGCCGTCTCGATCATTACCCTGGCCAATCCTTTTGTGCCCGATTCCCTTCAGCTGGTGAACCGGGTCACAGCCGCCATACAGAATGAGCTGTGCGGATATGCCGGGATCCGCTGCTGTAAGAGGGCTGTGTGGGCATCGGTGAGAGGAACCGTCTGCACCCTCGGCGCATACGGCGGTCCTGAACTGGAGCTTTCGGACATTCACTGCCGCTATGCCTTTACCCACAATGCGTGCATAGGGGAAAACTGTCCCTATTGTGTTTCCGGCTCAGGGCAGGTCAGCAGAAACTGCTGATCCGCTATTGATCCAAAAGGACTGCGGAGGAAAAAACATGCTGTATGCAGGTGTAGACATCGGCTCGACGACGACCAAGTGCTGTCTGATCGATGAGGCGGGAAAACAAAGAGCCTTTTCCTGTATCATGACGGAATTCAACCGCGATGTGAGCGGGGAAAAAGTCCTGGCGCAGGCACTGGCTCAGGCGGGTGCGTCCGGGACGGATCTGGGCGGCATTGTTTCGACCGGATACGGTCGAAAAGCTTTCAGACGCGCCGACATGGCTATACCCGAGATCATCGCCCATGCGGCCGGGACCGTCATGCTGTACCCGGGCGCGCGCACCATCATTGACATCGGCGGCCAGGACAGCAAGGTGATCGGGCTGGGTGCTGACGGCAAAGTCGATACCTTTGAAATGAATGACAAATGCGCCGCCGGAACGGGACGCTTTTTTGAAGTGCTGACCCACAGGCTTTTGGGGATCGAGATGGATGATCTGTCCGATTTGATCCTCAAATCCAGGCATCCCATCGAGATCAGCAGTATGTGTACGATCTTTGCGGAGACGGAGATCATTTCCTGCGTGTCCGACGGAAAGAAAATGGAGGACATTGCTGCGGGAACGGGCTATGCGATCGCAAGGCGGATCATTGCCCAGGGGCAGTCGGCGCGGATCCCCATGAGGGAGCCTATCATTTTTTCGGGCGGTGTCGCTCATAACGAGGGTATACGCAGGATTTTCGAGGATTTGACCGGACACCGGGTCATTGCGGCAGAAGTCCCCCAGTGTACCGCGGCTCTGGGCGCAGCCATCACCGGCTTGAAGAAATGGAATAGGGGATGAAAGGCTGAAAAACGCAGATGCTGCGTGCAAAGCGAGAGAATGCGCATAGGAGTGAAGAGGTGCTGTGAAAGAGACGCTGGAAATGCTCGATGCTATATCGGGGATCCAAATGAAAGAACTGAATGAGCGGGGCAGAAGCGGCCTTCCTGTCATTGCCTATAGCGGCACTTATATACCGGAGGAGATCATCCGGGCGGCCGGAGCCGGGACATATCTGCTCTGCCGCGGCGGGGAATCAGTGCATTCCAATCCCGTATTGAAGGGGCAGTTGCGTTTTATGAACCCTCTGGCAAGGAACCTGGCCGGATACCCGCAGAGCGCCCCTCAGGCACCTTCCTGCAGCCTGCTGGTCCTGCAGCAGACCGACTGCCACACAGCCAGGGCAGGCGAGTTTCTGGTCTTTGAGGGACAGCCTGTTTGTCTGACAGGAATTCCGTCGGATTGGAAAAGTCCTGCCTCACTTGCTGTTTATGTGGAATCACTCCGCAGGATGATCAATCGGGTCGAAGAGATAACGGGCTGTAAGGTGGACTGGGACAAGGCAGAAGAGAATTTCGAAAAAAGCAACAGGATCAATGCCCTCTTTCGCAAACTTGATCTGTTCCGGAAAATGGATGATCCGCCATTTGACTTCAGCGACTGGATCCGCTTACAGCATGCCTCCTTTATGGTGGATCACGATGTTATGATACAAAAGCTGGAGAGCCTCTGCAGGAAGATGGAGGACAAGGCTGCAGGGGGAACAGGCGGCAGCAGGGGCCCGGGCATGCACGGCAGCGGCAATGGGAAAAAATGCCGGAACACTGCAGGCGGCAGGCCGCGGATCCTCCTGGCGGGCAGGGCTGTCGCGCCAGGTGATTACATGGTGCCTCGGGCATTGGAAGAGAGCGGGGCTGTGATTGCGGCGCAAATGCTGGACGAAGGGATCCGTATTTATGAAAAGGATGTCGACACACAAGGCTGCCTGATCCTGAATTTTGCAAAAAACCGGTATCTGGACACTGTTCCCGCCAATTTCATGCTGGCCTCCTGGGAGAGGCGTTTTGACCATATGATGAGGCTCATTGAGGAGTACGCAATAGATGGCGTGGTGTGGTATCAGCTTTCCTTCGATGAGATTTACGACATGGAATATGCGGATCTGGCAGGAAGGTTTGCGAAAAAAGGAATCCCGTTCATGAAACTGGAAAACTCTTACGAGGAAAGCCCGGTCTCTATGGGAAGGCTGATGACAAGGGCGGAGAGTATTGTGGAAAGGTTACGTTTCCCGTGACAAAAGATGCAGGCTGTAACGTTGCGAAAATCGCATTCCAATGCGCTGCGCGCGCGATTTTCGCCGTTCAACTCGGGTTTT
>AUXO011629300.1_pt1 | contig 12706 bp, 5 predicted proteins | sample 768731 | NCBI WGS metagenome assembly AUXO01 (sample SAMN02715735, study PRJNA202380) | gut metagenome | biome: sheep rumen | host: Ovis aries | place: New Zealand: Palmerston North | reverse complement strand
ATTTTTATAGCATTGTTATATTTTTCAATAACATTCTTGGCACATGATGGAGAGTCCCACTCATCAAATATCTTCTTATAGACAACCTCCGTAGCAGTTTTCGTATTAAGGTCATTGAGTGTTGCTGTTTCATACTGAGTACTTAGCTGCTGTACTAAATCGCAGTGGCTCATAAACAGCTGTTCATCCCAATCACCTGCCTGTTCCCAGTCTTTCTCAAACTGTTCACGGAAGGTTTGATATGTTGTATCAGGTGGGGGAGGAAGTGTTCCTCCGCCTGTATTTGTGAACAAATAGAATGCCCCTAAGACTCCACCTAATATTATGACAAAAGTCAATAACAATTTAATTGCTTTCATGTCTTTACCTTTCTTTATGTATTTTACTATGGGTATCCAATTCTTTCTTAGTATTAAACCACACATTCGGACCACAGACAGAGCATGTAAAACGCTGCTGGGTGGTATGATTATTGTTTTTATGCTTTATGAGTTCATCTTGAGAAGTAAAAGCCTTTTTACATTTGTTGCAAGTGTATGATATAGAATGAGAGGAACTATGATGAATCATTTCAGATTCCTTATCAAAAACTTTACCACACTTGTCACATTTATATGTTGTTTCAGTATTATCGTAAATGTCTTCGGTTATTGCATCACCAATATTATCAAATCCTGTAATCTTACTATAATTATTTCGAAACTGCTCTATAGTTGAATTATCCTTTAATATTTGCTTTATAAGATTGGCATGTTGTGGCCATATATGATAATTGTTCTTATCAAAATCTTCAATTACCGTCCTTAGGTTCTCAATTTCTCTATTGGTAATAAACTTAATTACCTTGTTGTAATCTTCTATCCTGTCGCATACCTTATCACTAAAGCGTTTTTCGTCAACATCTTCAATTACATTTTTGAACTCTATGTATTTGTTATAAAGCTCATCAACCTTCGAGAATTTTAGATCTTTACTTTTAAGTGCATCATCTGCATCTTTCAAAAAAACAAATGCTTGATCCTCTGTCATAGATGTAACAACCTCACCGTAAAATGGTTCTGGAGTAACAGGAGTTGGATTAGTTCCACCAAATAAACTCTTTAGGCTATCATGTGAAGCAAATCCAATAATAAATCCAAGTAGAACCGACAATAAAAGTATCAGCAATTTAATTAAGAAACTTCTTTTCTGATAAAATGGTTTCACTTTATAAACGACAAAGTCCCTCTCTTCGACAGAAGCCTTGTCATTACAGAAAGATAAGGGTTGCTTCGTAATGTAATTCTCTCCATTTGCCAGAAAGGACAGATATACGTAGGGACTGTAAAGTTCTTTAGAAACATAGAAATGCCCTTCAAAAGTTTCATTTGACTTTGATAATGCCTTAAATCTTGTACGGCATGTAGCCAGAGTGATATTGGATTTCTCAGGATGGGTTTTAAGTTTGACGTCAATTTCATTGCCACTCTCAAATTTTTCTTTACCCATTAATAAAATTGATACGTCATAAACTGGTGAAGTATTTATGACTTGAAGATCGGTAACTCTTTCTTGTTGCTGGTACCTATGTTGTCCTGCACCTTGAGGATTCTGAACGACTTGTCGTTTGATTTCTTCTACTGTTATACGTAGTTCATTTCCATAAATTGCATACTTCGACAATGTAAACTTGCCATTTTGTTCTAAAGACACTTTTATTGTTCCTTTTTTGATTTCTGCTATCTGTTCTCCTTCAAGAGTAAAAGACAAATCTTGATCTAATCGAATTATTCCATGAGGCCATATAATTTTTAATAAATTACGATTGGTAAAAAAGTAATTTTCAAATTCACGAGGAACAATTTGTAGTTCAATTCTTCTGGTTTTGGGAGTCGCCCAACCTTGAGTGGAAATAAGGACCCTCTCATTAACTTCTTGAAGTTCAATCCCAGGAAGAATATCTCCGTCTTTCAGATTTTGAATTGTAAAATGAACATTCTTATTATCATAGTACTCAGGAGAACTATTGCTTGAAGCTGTTAATGTCTGGTTTAAATCAGCACAAGCCATCTTGAACACTCCATCTACATAGATTGAGTAACTCTTCGGCCTAGGAATTTGAATATTGTTAATTAAAGTATAACTTGTCTGACTTACTGACTCTGCAACTATGACCTCACTGTAATTGTCGAATTCAGGATAATTAATGTCATGAAACAATTTTTCAATTTCAGTATCACTCTTAATAATATAGCCTTTAGGAGCATTGGCGTTCATAATCCTATTAGGAGATGGAGATGGAGAGATTGTAAACTCACTAGCAACCTCATCTAGAACATGCTGATCGATGCGACCTGAATTAAATTCGTAAGCATCACGTACAGCATCCTTCAATGTCATGCATCTCCTTAAGAACTCATCTTTCAGCTTTCCTAAAACATCATAAGGAGTAAAACCACCATCTAATTTATAATGCTTGGGAAGAGAAAACGCAATAACCAAATTACCTGGTCTTATTGCGCCAGCACTTCTGACATTGTTTTTAACAAGCTTAAAAATGTTTTGTGATTCACTCGTAGTTATAGTATAAAAATATGAGCAATTATCGAATCCTACATATCCTTTATCAGGAATATCTATGTCCGGATTATTGTATAATAACAAGGGAACAAAGCCTGTACTAGCAATTTGATTCCCACTCACTTTAATGGATATATATTGATGTGCCATAAAACTAACTTAATTAACCAAATCTTTAATTTTCCCCCATAAAGTCTTCTTTTTGACTGGACGGGTAGCATTCATAATCGCTGTAACAAGCTTGTTAGAATCTGATGAGTGATACTCATAGAACCCCCCCACATAAAAATCGCCAAGACTAAATGTATATAATTTGGGAAAGAATCCTGTATTCGAATTAATGTTACACTCCTCACACAAATCTAAAAAAGTCTGTTTAAGAATATCATGACGATATTTTGCCATAATCAGATTATATGCTTTGTCTTCTCTTTCTACGACATTTCCCAAGGTGTCTGATTTTGTCATAATAATATGTATAGAATCAACCTTCTTCATTATCTCCTTGTTTTTTCCAAACAAGTCTATCATTTTCTGGATAATTGTTTTCTGATTTGCTGATGCATATTCAATTCGTTTTTTAGGTTTTCCTGTTTCTTCATCATAACCGTCAATTATTTCCCTGTCAAGATGAACAACATCGACAGTCGGGTCAATTATCAAAAAGAAAACCTTCTTATTGTCATTCATAAGTAACTTAGTTGCTCCCGTTCCCATCTCTTCAAATGAAACAACATCTTTATTTTTAGCTATCTGGAAGGTAAATTCCTCACCAGACATTTCAACAAGATTAATCTTATGACTTAGATTGGAATTTGTGGGCGAACTAATTGTAGCCTCAAGCGTTGTTACAAAAGTTCCAGGGGTTCTTGGTACTGTAACACCCATATCTGTATATTCTTGGAGTGCAGAAGCATACTCACCTCCACCCGAAGCGGTGTCTATTGAGAGATTTTCTGCCCGGGATAATCCCATAAGAACGCATGTTTTGCCTGTAGACGGAACACCAAAGAAATAGACATCAGTAAATCCTTCACAACATTCAGCACGTGATTCTTCAATTGCCTTTTCAATGTCTGGCAGATCTTGTCTTAAATAAGGGTTTCTAAGATTCTTCAATACATTTTCGGTTATCACATTTGAACTAATAAGCTCCCTTTCTGTAACCAATTTTTCATCTATTAACTTCAGCAACCTAACATCCTCATAATTGTTCGGATTGCTACGCATAGCAGCAATTTCGCCTTGCTTGAGTCCTGCTATCAGTATTGACGCCTGCTGTTTGAAAGGAGATGTTGGATTTGCACGAAGATAATCATTTATGACAAATATGTCGTTGGTGTTCTTTACATTGTTCCATTCGACAATTGCATTTAAAACATCTTTAGCTTCTTTTGCGTGAAGTCCATTCTGAAATATTGTCAAATAATTCTGAATATCTTGAATATTCTCTTTGTCGATTAACCCCCATACACTATCATCAATTTCATTTTTGTGAACAGTTTGGGGATACTTATTCAGATGACCAATAAGTGATGTTTGCGAGAGGGTATCAACCTCATTCCAATCTGCCTCTTCTTTCTGAGTTTGTTCTTTAATCAACACATTTTCCACCCGTGACACTTCATTCCAAGCATCATCAACATGGTTACCAGCAGGGCGAGAAGTTTCCCAATTTCTTATGTACGCATTAAGGGCATCAAGGAGTTCCTGCGATGGAGTTCCTAACATGGCGACAATATTGTTCCATTCGTTCTGTTCATTAGGATTCGGAACACTATTCAATTTTTCCCTAATATAGTCTCTTTTGCTAGACTCCATATTGGGAAAATCATCCAAAGAAAGATTGTCGTATTTTTGAATACATTCCAACATATAATCAGCAGACTTTGTTGGTTCTCTCTGTATTACTTGCTTTTTTTGTAAATCGTTTAGTGTAGGCATAATTTTCTTATTTAAGGATTCTACCACCGTCTTCTTCTCCACGCTTGCTAATGCCAAGTGTGCTAGTGCGATAAGCTACAATATAGTTAAATAAAATAAGGATGTGTATTAATAACACAACAAGAAGAGCTGTTATACTAAATCCACTTGCATTTTGTAATTCTTTTTTAAATTGGAAAGAATCAACAGAACCTTCTACTTCAAAGTTGCTTGTTTGATACTTAGTTATTGTATATATACCAGAATTCTTTTCAATCACTGGCAATTTTGCATTATTTGACAGTTTGTTTAATTCTTTCTGAGCCGATTCTGCTAAATCGCTAATTAACTTGGCTTTCATCGGAATCTGTATGATGCTCCAACTGTTTACTGCATTCTCTATTCCATTTTCCTGCTGTCTAAAATTATTGTAGAAAGCATCAAATCCTGCACCAACAAGAGCATTCCGTTGAATTTTCTCAAAATTATTAGCACTTTCTTTTGTATGTTCTATTCTGTTATCTTCCATGAACTTATTTAGAGTGGCATCGCATATCTGACCTCGACCTGTCGCATTGCTTAGTCCAGTTCCAGTTCTTGAAATGGCCTCAGATTCAAAATCCTTATATTCGTTGAACATGTTATCTATCTTAGTCAAATCAGCCTTTGCATACATCTTTATACTTTCCTTATTATCATTGACAACAAAGAAATGCATAATACCACCAAAAAGTGAGGCTGGAATGGCAAATAGAATGTATGCTGCCAATGTCGCATATTCAATCTTCCGCCATTTGTCTAATTGATTTTCAGCTCCCTTTGCCTTAATTAAAAACCATAGGAGGAATGCTGTAAAGGCGGTGATAGCCACAGATATTACAATATCCCATCCCAATTCGCCACCGCTCATATAGGAGTGTCCTATGAAAGAGAACACCAAGAGCAGTACAATTCCAACTATTGCTATAATATTGGCAATAGTGATTCTGCCTGAACTTTGTTTGTTAGCCATATTTTTATTTTTGTTAAATTTCAATTACTTATTTCCGGTCTTCCCGAAGCCACTGTTTGTTTCGCTTTTATCAAAGCATCCTTAATTTGAACGAGATTTCCGATTTCAGGTGCCCCTGCAACAGGCTTACCTGTCCCTTGTAGTATTTTTATGATTTGCTTAGTTGTCAAATCCTTATTCTGACTTTTTATCAATGCAACAACTCCTGTTATGATTGGGGCAGAAAAACTAGTACCTGGCCATGCATCATATTTATTATTGGGCAACGCCCCCCATATATCCACACCTGGTGCAGAAATGGTTGACTCATACAAACTCCTTTCCGCAAAATTTCCGAAATTGCTAAAGTTTGCTTTCTTCAAATCTCTATCTACAGCAGAAACTCGGATTGTATTGGGATTACGTTTAGAAGTATCCATTGCATCAAAGCAATTCTCATTGCCGGCTGCCCAAACGATAGTAACATTACGCTTTTCTGCAAGTTGAAAGACATAATTCCACATCTTCTCCTGTGGTTTGCCGTATTGCTGGGAAAAAGCAATTTGTTCTTCAAGCGGCATTTTGGTTATACTTTCAGGGAAATCAGCACCACATGACAAATTGATAACCGAAGCCCCATGATACATACAATATAGTAAGCCTTCGACTTCTGTGATGGTATTCACTTTTTCTCCCATGCTAACAGGGATAAATTTACAATTTGGAGCAATACCAGAAGATCCTGCGTTATTGTTTGCATTTCCTACGGCAACAGCTGTAACAAGTGTTCCATGGCCAGCATAATCAGCCGGAGCACCAGTACGAGGAGATACATCTGAATTCCCATTAATTACAGAATACGGAAAAACACATCTGTTCCCTTTTAATTCTGAATGGTTTAAATCCATATAACTATCGACTATACCAACTATAATATCTGAAGACCCCTGCGTAATACTCCAGGCCTCTTGTGCCTGAATAGGCTTGAAATACCATGATTTGTTAGCATCTTTAAACGCTGGGTCATTTGGAGTAACTTCTGCATATTGGGTCATTACTTCTACAGGAACAACAAGAAACTCTACTTCGGAAATTTGCCCCGGAAGCTTTTGACAAATCTCATCGCGTTTGTCTTCTGGAACATCCAAAACGGCAGTCTTTGATCCTGTATTATAATACTGGATTTTGTGCTGTGGAGAAGGATATAGCGAAGTAAACTTTTTTGCAAAAACCTTAAAGGTCTCGTCGTTAGCTTCTGAATCAAATATTACATATAACAGATTTGGATATATCTCCGTAGCGCCATTGTTCTCTGGATTAGGAACAGATTCTTCAAATGGAGGTAGGACATTCTGCTCTGGAGAAGGTAGGCCGACATCTTCACCATTGGCAATAGGTTCATTCCACCTTATTTCGGTAGCTTCACCTCTACGTGAGCCTGTTTCATCCCTTGTATTCTCACATTTCCTAAACAAACTTAGAAGGAAAAGTAATAATAGCAATAATAATAGAAATAGCAAAAGTCTCCCCAAACAACCCATACACCCCCAGGGTTGCCAAAATGGAGTACGACCTTTTTTAAATTGATTCCAAAAGAATATAGTCTTCATTATGATACTGTTTTATTTGTTAATGTTATAGTACAACATAAGTAACCAAAATTATGCAGCAACTTTGATGCTGTCCAACAACATTTTTATCATATTATTTGCTTCTGGGTCTATGTCTGGAATGTTAAGATGGGCAACAAAAGATATGAACATATATTCTAACCATTTGTTATAATTGTCCTCAAATGACGGCAGAAGTGCTTTGGGACTTGATGACATTTCATTGAACATTGCTGTGAGAGCTGCTTCATCAAACGTTGCGGGCAGTTCCTTAGTGATGTAATTGAAAGCAGGAATATTATATTTATCACATATCTTTTTAGCTTTAGCCTTTTCTTCATCTGTAAGCCAACTGAAACCAAAGTCCAAAACAAAATTGTTAATCATACTTGCAAGCATATCGGCCAAAAGATTCTCATTGGCAGTGTGAATCGAAACAACATTCACATATTCTGCTATTGAATCTGCCATTCTATCTCTAATACCAAATGAGTTTGCTGTAGCTATAAGTTCATCCACAAGATTACTCATAATAGTACTATCAAAACTATCTTCGTTGGAGAACTCATTTAGGAAATCTACAGATTTTATAGACGAACACCACTTTTCAAAAACAGAATCTGCAATTATACACGAATTGAGTTTCCTCCGATATGAACCAGAGAAAAGTTTCTGAACATCAATATTTTTCCTCTTAAGGAATGCCTCAGCATCATCTTTATTTAAGAATCCATACGTTTTAACTATCCATTCCCATTTTTCACTTTCTGATTTCGCATCTTCTATGGGGAAACCTGCTTTCCTACATGAGTTGCGAATAATTTCATATTCCATAAATGAATTAACAGTCTGATTGAGCGTTGGGCTTTGCATTATCTTATGAACTTCTCGGTAACTTTGAGTTTCTGTAAGTTGCAAGGCTTGAATAAGATGACCGAAGTAATAATTGTCTGAATTGCATGTAAAATCCATTTCACGAAAAACAGACTTGGCTATTCGAATATTACCTTCTAATATCTCTTCGCCATCAGTGGACTTATGATAATCCCTCATTATGGAATAAACTATCTGGCAACAAGCCTTTAACTGATTATTAATTTGATCCTCTCTAACTTCATTTATCTTTGCAGAAACTTTTGCCAATTGAAGAAGAATATATAGAGAACCATCATTGTTTTGAGAAGATGATATGTCCCACGATAATTCTGGATTGGAAAACAGATGATGTTCTTCGTTACTCTTAATAAAGAGAGTACGCATTCTGTTGTAGTAATCCAAATCAATTGCAAGGCTTGCCTCATTTCTATTTTTTTCCCAACCATTATAAATGGGGGTTGAGAATTTGTAATCACGGAGCATATAGCAATTTTGGAATTCATGACCATCCCAATTGGACACCCATCCTGCTTTCTTAAAACAACCTTCGACCAATTGAGTTATAAACCTTTCTTTCCATCTTGAAGAAATACTCTTATCTGTTTTCCCGACAATCTCATTATCTGGGTTCTGTAAATTTAGATTCCACATTGTTCCTATGTGGAATAAAGGAGATACTCCGAGTTGTTTGATATATACCTCCCTCCTTTCTGGTGTATCTCCAACATATTCTTTCACCCATTCATCCAGCAATTGCCACATTTGGGGCGCTTCCACGTTTTTGTGGTGATGACAGAATAAGAGAATGTTGATTAACTTTTCTTCGTTATATTTATTAAACAAATATGCAACTTTACCGCGTAGAAAACTGTACATCAAATTATCGTGATCTTTGATTTGAATAAGAAGCATATTACCTCTTGCACGCGCTCCAGGGAAATCAAGCAAATCTGCGGACTTAAGTACATCCATAGTTATAACTTCCCTTTTTTCGCCAGTATTCATATCCGTATGAACCTCTTTTTGCGCAACACCGTCTTTTATTGCTTCAGACAACTTAACCGACAATTGTGATGACGAATTCTCAGAAATCATACGAGTATCAAATGTACCCGAAGTGGAAATAAAATCCTTACCTATTTTGATAATAACTTCAGAACAAACGGTACATAGCTCACTTTTTGTAAATGATCCCAATTGCTGCCATGCATTTCCTTCTTTTGTAAAAGCTGTCGTATTATACATAGATTCGTTATCCGTATATAAAAGCTTTAAACATGATACAGACATAATTGTATCTTCTTTCGTGCCATTATGAAGAACTGCTTGCATGGGAAGATAAATGTAATCTCTAAAACCAAGCTTTCTTAAAATATCTAAAGAACGGGTGAATAGCTTTGTATATTCTTCGTTATTATTCCAAAGAATTGAAAAGATTTTAACAAAATCATTTTGGGGAATCTTCTCAATAATTAATGCCAAAGTATCAAAAAAAGGAGTTTTTGTTGAGTACACTTGTGCATTGTTTATATGCTTTTTAAAATAGTACTTTATATTAAGTATGTCATCGGAAGATAGCATAGGCTGTGCCGTATTCTCTTTATCGGCGTATTGTTGCTTCCAATCGTTACAAAGCTGAAGAATTTCATTCTCACCCAATGTCGTATAGTCATCAAACTCGTTAAAATAAGTGTCACATATTATACTAATCATATCTCGAACGCTCAAAACGCTCATGCGAATTGGGTATTTTATATCATATTCTGTCTCATTTCGAGTATATGAAGAAAAACGAGTTACAACTCCTGTTGCTTCAGAACCTTCACCAATTGGATTTATTTCATCAACAAAATTGTGCTGTCCATCTTCAGCATCAACCAAAAATGCACCATCTCCATTTTTTAAAATGCAATTCATCAGATACGACTTACCTACCTGGCTTTGACCAAAAGCAGCGATGCCAGGGTTATTGCGCTCCGCCTTTTCCATTATACGGAGCTTCCTTCGCTCCTCAACGAGAGAAATGTATTTTTGGTCAAACTGCTCCTTTTTATATTTCTTTATCCACTCAATGGATTTATTTACATTTTCTATTTGAGTCTCTATTAATTGTATCATAATGACAGACTTATTTAATTGTTAATTCAAATTCTCCCTTGTCAAGCCAGTATTTACCATCATCGACTAATGACTGGGGTACCAGCTCCAAATCCTCTTTCCTATTGCGATATTCTTTGTCTGTAGCTTCTTCTATCACAAGTTCTTCCTTGTCCTCATGATAATTTCTCGTCAATCTAATCTGAAGCGAACTTGCTGTACCATGATTATATATAGCATACAAGGGACGGGCTTGATATATTGAAGAATCCAACTGTCGACAACCGATGAAAGCAGGGAATACGGAAATATTGAGAGTCGCATTGGCTGAAGTTGGGCTAAGAAGTGCTGTCGTGACTTGTAGACGACGTGAATTATATTCGCCAATATAATTGGCCGTAGAATTCATCTTCTTTATCATTTTGTTGAAATCAAGTACCAAACCTTTCAGCCCAGAATGCGAAGCACGATAGCCTACCATAGCTCCAACAGCTACTATGGCTTTTTGATCATAAAAATAACCTTGACCATCAGCGGTGGGAAACCAAGACCCAACCCTATAATCGTTCAAACGAATCAAGCGATCAGGTGAAGTGGGAATATACTTAATGAACAATTCTGTAATCGCATCAAGTGAAGTTGGACGACCTGCAAGGACAATAATATCACAATGCTGTGTATAAAACACTAATGCCAACTGTTTCATAAGTGGCTCCATTGTTGATTTAACTATATCTGCAATTTCGTTAGGATTGTATCGCCAAGATAGTTCTTCAAATCTGAAGCCAAAATGATGCTCAAAATAATTGAGTAAGTAATCAGCAGGCTTCACGTCGGGGAAAAGTTCGTCATAAGAATATAATTTTGATGGGCGATGAGTTCTCAGAAGCTCCATCATCTTTTGAGCTATCGGAACAGAAATCTGTGTGTTAAAGTCGTTTCTGCACCGTCTATCTTTAAAGCCCATCATTGAACTGTCTGTACCGAAGAAGTCATGAATCAGATTTGAAGCAAAGGCAATTTTCTTTTCCTTCTTTTCTTCATCATCTACAGTGAGGCATATGTCGTTCACTTTGGTTCTATATACAATATTGTCCAAACAAGGTAATTGCTTCAATTCTTCATCAGTCATATTAATAATACGAGACGTTAGAGCAGAACTGATGTTTCCTAAATTTGGGACGCCAATATCTTTGCCTTCTATTACAACATTTTGTACAAGATTGCGAAGTATGTCATCACCTGCAAGATAGAAACTATCCCAGAACAGCGGTTCGGGAGTAATTCGAGTCGCACCTGTTCCCTCATATTGATATGAACAAATCATAATATCCGTTGTACCGGCACCAATATCAATAGTTCCTATTGTAAGAGATTTGTCATTGTAACCCTGTTCTGCCAATTCTGGTCTTACATGACCTTTCAACTCAAAGAACTTATTGATTTCACCACCATATCTTTGAGTAATTTCTGCACATAAATAGACCAATTGGCAACATGATGCCTCATCGTATTTCCAAGTTTTCTTCTCAATGTCAGCATAAGGATCTATTACAGCCAATGCTTCTGGAGATGGCGTTATATTTGCCATTTCTAAAGAAGAATAACATTTCGTCAAAGCATTGTATGCGTCACTGGCGCTTTTACGTAAGAAAATCTGTTCTTTTAGAGGCATTGCGGTTGGACACGTAATAATCACATTCCGAATTACACGTTTTATATCAACATTGCCCCATTTTTCTCTATATCGGATTGAATTTATTTGTGTGATAGCATGCTGGAAAATTTCAATGAAAGCAAACGTCATTAATGCTGAACGCGAATAATGATGCTCACTCTTATCAAAGTCTATTATTTCTGATTTATCTTCTGTTTCTCCATCTGGATTATAGTTTCCGTCCTTATCAAACAACTTCGAAAGAACAGGAACAGCAATATCAGGAGCCAATAGAACATTATAGGAATCATCCAAAGTCGTCAGATTCTCCCATTGACCTTCATATTCTTTTTTATCCCACAAATATCTTTTTGGACTTGAATAGTTCGTTGTCTTTTCGGATATGCCCTCTTCTTCAAGTGATCGGTAAACTAAACGTCGAGCCTCTTCCCCTATACGTACAAAACTCTTCCACTGGAACATCTCTTCATCAAGAACGATATCGCTACCAAAGTCTGCCTTACGGAATACAACTCGCATATCGTAGGTTTTATTCTCATAATAAATCCAAGGATTAGACAAATCGCGCAGTTCAAGCATCTTCCCTTGAGTAAATTTACCCTCCTCAAAGAGTATTCCACAAGTTCTAGAATTACCAATATCCAACACTAAATCAACGTCTATTTGGCGTTTTAGATTGTTGTGAAGTGTCACCTCTGGAGAGCCACCTGAAAGTCGAATAAAATTCAGAAAATAGATATAAAAAGCTTTATATTTTTTTGATTCTTCTTTCTCTAAATTAATTCCCAACAATGATGCTATATAATCTGAGAATGCATGAAATTTCTCTTCTGCGGCAGCCTCTTCTTTTTCTGATTCGGATGCCGAAGACATAAAGTCAAGCAACAAATCTACCTTGTTACATAAACCATATTCGCAACTACCATTGTCTTCTTCTGAAACAAATGGTCGCAAGACTGACCATTCATCTTC
>AUXO014330562.1_pt1 | contig 12707 bp, 20 predicted proteins | sample 768731 | NCBI WGS metagenome assembly AUXO01 (sample SAMN02715735, study PRJNA202380) | gut metagenome | biome: sheep rumen | host: Ovis aries | place: New Zealand: Palmerston North | reverse complement strand
GTCATCGCAAGCTCTGCATCCATGGTCGAAATGATCTGCTTCGCCTTCTTTAGCATGTCACTTACCAAACGGCCCTTAGTTTCCTGCACTTCCCACTCCCAAACCTTCTGCCTGTAAGTACCGAGCGCAAGCGACATTTTTTCAATGGTCGGTATCTCGTTTGCTTCCTCACAATGCTGAAAGAATTCATTCAGTCTTTCCGCAAATTCATCATCAGTTTTCGGTATTTCCCTGTTAAACCAGTACATAGCGGAAGACAGAGCTTTTTTCATGGCATCCTTCGGCACTTTTTCACGACTGGGATTATTATTTTTACTTCCCAGGTTTTTATATGCCTGTTTGTTCGCCATCTTCCTTCTCCCAGTATCCCAGCCCATGCGCCAGGTTCAAAAATTCCCCATCATCGATTTCAGAGTGATGCCACCCATTGGTCTGGCACACCCGGAGCTTCGCCATTTTCAGAGTGATGGCACCCTCGGCCCATGAATTGAGTGATGCCCGGTCCTTATTGCTGTAGAACTCCCCGCTGCGAAACCTTAACTCATTCCCATAGATATCCCTGATCATGAGTGATGCCACCTCCGTCTCTTCAGAGTGACGCCCCCATCCGCCAAGGTTCTTACAGAGTGATTGTACATCCCCTGCAAATTGTCTGCAAATCCATGCAAGATCCCGGCAGAACCCGGCCCACAATTCAGCAAATTCAGTGCAGAACTCAGCCAGTGATTCAGCCCAGGATTCTGAGTGATACATACCTTCCATTCTTCCATTCTCCTTTCCGTTTCATTTTCCGTTTCGTTTCCTGTTTGATACCCCATTTTCTGAGTGACAGTACCGGCCACCCCGTTCCTGTTCTGCTTTCTTTTCAGCCCCATTTCCGGAGTGATCACACCCGTCCTTCCATCATTTCTCAAAAACATGATATGCCATTCTCGCTCGTTTTCAGCCATTTTGAGAGTGATTCCGTCCCGGATGGATACTTTATCACCCAAATCCGTAATCCTTCTGTATCGGCTTAAAAACAGCCTTCTCATCCGTCTGAGTGATGATACCGCCCTGCAATCCGCAAATCCGAGTGATGATACCACCTCATTCATTCCGGATCACCTCGATCCGCACGAACACGCCCGGAATTCTCGACCAGTACTTCCCGATGTGCTCTTCAGCGACCTGGGCATCATCCCACCAGAATCCCAGTGCCGTCATGCAGTCCTTCAGCATCTTGTCGAGGTTATCCGTATCCGGCTTTGTGGTCCTGGGTGTTCCGTCCTTCACCTTCCCGCTTTCCACAGCAGTACTGCCGAAGCACCACTTCACCGTGAGTGACAGCGGGACTCCCCTTCCAAACAGCGGCGTCCTGAGCCCATGGCCGTCCTTCCTCTGCTGAGTGATACCACCCGCATAATCATGTATCGTTCCTTCCGTCTCCTTCCCTTTCCAGTACCGGGCGCCGGTGTCGTTCTTTCCGCTTCCGTCCATTTCTTTTTCTTTCCAGTGACGGCTGTCAGCACCTTCTGCTTTCCACTGTCTTTCGATCTTCTTCAGTGCCGTGTTCAGTGCCGCCGTCAGCTCTGCCTTTGCTTCTGCAGTCCCAGGCTTATCAAACGTGACCACCCGGAACCTGGGTTTCTTCACTCCATTCACATGCGAGTATCCATTCGGGATCACCCGGTAACCCTTTTCCTGTGCAGTACTGGTCGGCACCTTCCGCATCGGCATGAAGAACTGTATTCCATGAGTGATGGCGGGAAGAAGAGTGATGCCGGGTTCCGGTTCCTTTTCCTTTCCTGCATCGGCACATGCACCATTGCTGATACATTTCCCATCCACATGGTCCTCGCATCCTTCGCACGGGTCCACACCATAATCCGGATCTTCCACAGGGCCCGGTACATACTCCTCATCCACATACTCATCCCCGGTGTTGTTCGTGACTTCGAATCCATCCAGTGAGACGACCTTCGCTCCCTGGTACTTCCTGCCTTCATACACACTGTCCGCCACAGTCCCATCCGCATGATCTGCCGCATACACACTGCTTTCCTGCAGCAGCTCTTCCATGATCCGTTCCTGTTCCTCAAGAGTGATGTACACTCCCTCGCTCTTCATCGTCACCTTATTGCTGCCCATCAGTCAATTCATCATCCTTTCCGTCAGCTTCCACATCATGTCATCAGAATCATCGGTGTCATCATCACCATCCGCATCAATTCCGAGAATCTTCTTCAGCTCCCGAATCTTCACCGGGTCCAGCCTTATCACCTGAGTGCCTGCATCCAGCTCCGGTCCATCACCGTCTGTGTCTTCCTCATCATCCGCCTGTTCAAACATCTCCCTGGCTTCCGCCATCGACTCCTCAAAAGTCCTCTCGGCTTCCTCATGGATCTTCTCCACCGTATCCTCATCGAACTCCATCCCGGCCTTCCGTGCCAGCATGTCTGTCCTGATCTCCACAGCGAGGATATCCTTCATGATCTGTTCCACCGCATCCTGCTGTGACGTGAATGTCCTTGCGATCATGTCGAATGCCGTCCCTGCCATATCCATCGCCTTATGCATGGCATCCACCTTCCTTTCGAGTGATTCCACCTTACGCTGCAATTCTTCGATAGTCTTGTCATTCATCCCGGCACCTATTGAGTGACCTGCTGTATACGGTGCTCTCTCATCCGTGTCTCCCGTGATGAAGCGCGGCGATACATTCACCAGCCTGCAGATTGCATCCAGCAGATGAATGTCCATGCATTCGTTGTTGATTGATCTTGTAATGGTTTCCCTTGCATATCCCAGGATTCTGCCAAGCTCTGCATAATTCATCAGATCATGTTCTTCCAAAATGTCAGTCAGTCTCTTCTTGCTGATAGAAACTGAAGTTGATTTCCTTCCCATATTTCTCCTCTCGTTTTACTCGATTATTTTTTTCAGTGATGACCACCCATCTGCACTGCTTTGATTTTTCAAAAAAGTGGAAACCTTTGAGAGGGAGTCACTTGCAGGGTGGCGACCTACTGATACCACTACCACTATGGGGATAAACACGAACGCCAGTAAGGGCGTGTTTATTCCCCGTGGTGTGTGTGGTGTGTGCGTGTGTGTGCGTGACCCCTCTCAAGAACTATACCTTTAGGTATACTTGCGCAGACGGGGGGTGCAAATACTAGTGCCAAGGGTACTGCACAGGGTACCCCATGTACACTTTCTTACCTATTGCAAATACAGTGCCAAGGGGTGTGCATGGGGTAAAGGGTTATTTTCCATATACCCTATGCACATGTAATGCCGAGGGTATGGGGTATATGCCATGGGGTTCCCGTACCGTATGCACTGCATATTTCAAATGTTGGCAGGGGTCTCTCTTCAGTCTGTTTCGTCTTCATCACCATCATCTTCCAGGAAATAAATGACATAACTCCTGCCGTTCTCACCGATCTCTTCCTTCACCCATTCGGGAGCAAATCCTTCATCCATGGCTCTCTTGAGCGTGCGGTTGAATGTCCTTAACGGCATCTTCTTTCCATCTCCGCCGCCCATCCACAGCAGAAGATCTTCTCTTCTTACTTCGAATCTGTCCTTCTCTGCATTGTGGTATTTCTTGTTCTCGAAGGCGCACTGCATGGCGTTGCTGAAATCTGTGAGCTTCTGTTCTGTCTTTGAGACATCTGCATCGGCGAACTGAGCACTCCTCAGCTTTCCTTCCTCATCCACTGTATGGACCGGATGGTCGAACCACAGATTCACCGGCTCGATATCCTTGAATTCCCTCAGCGTGGATTCCATGCGGAAAGCTCTTCTTGTGTCGCCATACGGTGCCTTCAATTCTGTGAGTGACAGGATGACATCGGCATCTCTGGCAGTGACTCCGCTTCCGCTGAATCTGTCCATGGCATCCTTGTTGGACTGTTTGCCTTTGCTGAAATGATGGACATATATCAGACTGGTATGCAGCTCTTTCGTGATACGGTCCAGCCGTTTCGTGAACCTTGCGACATCCACAGCCTTGTTCTCATCACCGTCATTGATCTTGTAAATCGGATCTATGAACAGCGCACCATAATCAGAATTCTTGAACTTCCTGCACAGGTTATCCACAAACACATCCACACTTTCGAATGAGACCCCCCTCAGATGCAGGATGTGGAAATTCTGTGTCTTTTCCTTCAGGTCCCATCCTTTTCTTCTGCAGATCTCTTCCAGTCTTTCATTGAATGTCGGTTCCGGCAGTTCAAAGTTCAGATACAGGATCTTCTTCTGTGTGCATGGAAATCCAAGCCAGGGAATGCCGTTGCATATGCTCAGTGCAAGTTGAATCATGAGTGATGTCTTTCCGATCTTGGAAGCACCGCCGATCATCATCTTTCTGCCCTGTCTCAGTATTCCGCTGATCAGCTCCGGATCCTGTGCCGGTCTGTTGTCCCAGTACTCACTGATGACTGTAGGGTCCGGCAGGCTGTTGGTTTCTTCTTCTACCCAGTCCGCCCAGGACTCATAGGAATCCATTCCGAAATTGGTATCAATGAGGAACTGTTTGTGTCCTGCCCTGGTAACACCCGGCATTCTTGACAGTCTGCTCGGATTCTTGTTCTGAGTATCCAGTGTCAGACCATTCTTCTCGCATGTCTCATAGATGAAGTTGACTCGTTTGACATACTCATCCTTAGTCCGTGCATCTACTCTGATGACAGCGTGGATACTCTTCCCGCCGGAATATACCAGTGCCACTACCGGGAGCATCAGCTTTCGGATGATGGCGATCTGCTTTCCGAGTTCCATGTCATCTGATTCGACCAGCGTATGCCGGAAGTCAACGACATTGGAGTTTTCCACACCGAGTCCGTTCAGAGGGTTGATTCGGATCCATGCACCGGCTTCCGGGTCACATGAACCGACAGCCATTGATACATCGTTATACTTATTCAGGTCATCAATGATTTCCTGGGCAGTCCTGTTGAACACACCTTTGTGGAACGGTGCCAGCTTGCCTTTGTTGTTTCTTTTTGAAGTGACTACATAGCCGACAATGTCAGATGGTTCATACACCGTTTCAAGATATGTTCTGAGATCTGCTACCGGATCCCACTTGTCATCATCCGGCTCGAAGAATTCCTCGATCTGCAGCAGGCCTTCATCCTTTACGATGAGATCACTCTGTACTTCCTCGAAGTAAATGCTTCCGAAGTATCCGGAATCATCCGTCTCCATCCTGGCTTTGTACTGCTTGCCGTTCTCTTCAAAGTATTCGTTCTTCTGCTTGGATGGTCTTGTCCATCCGTTCTGTTCTGCCATGTGGACCAGTGTCCCGCCGGTAATGCCGGAACCATTGAATCCGAACCACTTTGACAGACATTCCTTCTTTGAATATCTCTGCGGGTCGGTGGCACTCCACTCGTCAAAGAGCGAGAAGGATGCTCCCTCTGCCTTGAGTGCCATGCCCACATTGATCCATTCCGTATAATTGCAGGTACTGCATGGTATCCACTCCAGCAGTTCCTTGAAATTTAAATCCGCCATGTTACTTACCTGTGCTTCCTACGCCGCCAGTCCTCTCAACAGTGACTTCATCTTCTTCTGCAAGGCCGTGCTTAACGATGACGCCCTGCATGTATTTCTGTCCTCTGTCGATATGGATAGAGTGATAGCTGTTGTTGTTTGTCAGCATCGCCTTGATCTCATTTCTGTAATCGGCATCAATGACACCGACCGTATTGGTGAGAACAAGACCATTGCTGCCGAGACTGGACCGGGGAAACAGCAGCAGTACATACCCCGGTTCCAGTTCCACCTTCACGCCTGTATCGAACAGTGCCTTTTCACCGCTTGCTATCGTGAAGGATTTCGGTGCGATGAAGTCATATCCGGCACTGAGCTTTGTCGATCTCCTGGGACGGATCGAATCGTCCTCTACAATAAATTTAGCTACTGCCATTTCTATCCCCTTTTCTGTCTCTGTATAATTCCGTCAGCCCTTTCAGCGTGTAGCGTACAAGGCCTGCTGTGACAATGAATCCGCCTGCCCACATGACTGCAAATGCGATATGCAGGAACAGGTCCGTGAGGATATCATTGTTCATCTTCATAGCGCGGAATGTATTCCGGCCTGTTTAGGACAAGGACCGCATTCCGGGAATGTACGATGATCTTCTGTGGTTTCCCTGTCTCACGGTCGTGGGTAAATATTGTGAAAACTCCGGACTGCATCCGGAAGTAATTCACTTCTACTTCTTTATGCTCATATCCGAAGTCTATGATTGCCCTGCCGATCACGACAGGTTTGGCCGGTTTATTGTTCTGACTGTTTGAATAACTCTTAAACATTCTTCAATAACCTTTCATATATTTCTTTTGTTGACATGTGGTACTTCACAGCAAGCTCTGAAGGCCTGATGTGTCTTTTCTTGTAATCATTGGTGATCATCCGGGTCAGGACATCATCCGGTTCTTTCGGCCGTCTGTTGATACGTTTCCATTCTTCCGAACATTCATAGCAGTACGGATGTTCTCCGTCTGCATAGAACTTGTAGGACTGACTGATGTCCCGCCCGCATTTGTAACATTTTGTCATGGTCTGTATGTCTCCGGTCTGATGCCATACGGCACCATCCATCTGTTGTTTGCAATTCTTGTAATCATTTTTGATGCCTGCTCATTTGTCCATTCACCGACATGCACAAATCCTCTGCTTTCAAGGAACCGGATCTGTTTTGCTGTCGACAGATGCTTGTTGCGGCGTTCCATCACCTTGCTGATGATTGCGGATGCCTGTCCTCTGCTTGTTACCTGTTCACCATTGATGCCAAAAGCTGCCAGCAGATCTTTCTGCTTCTGAGTCGGTTCCAGCAATTCGAATCCGAATGACGGTTCATAATCTGACAGGTCTTTATCCATAATTGAGAATGCATACTGCAGAGGATCTACCAGCCCGCGTTTCTTGTGCCGCTGTTTTCTCAGTTCTGCTGCCAGGGCGTTCTCACGTTCCTGCAGGACATCCTTTTCACATTCGGCAAGGAATTCCTCCGTCAGATCCTGTGGCTCTTCCTGGATGCGTTTAGCGGCCTTCTCAGCCACATCTTCGGCCGTGGTGAACAACGATGCCGGTCGACATAAATCGTGCTTTGCGGTCATCCAAAGAAAGTCCAGGATAAGGCAGTAATCCTTGTCGTCATACAGCCGTGTTCCTCTCCCAATCATCTGTGAATACAGGCTTCGTACTTTCGTGGGACGGAGACATACGATACAATCGACAATAGGACAGTCCCACCCTTCTGTCAGAAGCATGGAGTTGCAGAGCACATCATATTTTCCGTTTGCAAAGTCGTTTAATATGTCGTCTCTGTCGGGAGATTGTCCATTCACTTCTGCTGCCCGTAAACCTCGTACGTTCAACAGGCGGCAGAATTTTTTTGATGTTTCGATCAGCGGAAGGAATACCACTGTATGCCGGTCTCTGCAGATGTTCGCCATCTCATCAGCGATCTGCTCAAGATACGGGTCCAGGGCATGACCAAGGTCTCCTGCGGCATAATCCCCTTCCGACATCTTCACGTTGCTGATGTCGATGTTCAGCGGGATCGTCATTGCCCTAAGTGGTGACAGGTATCCATCCTTGATTGCCTGTGGCAGTGAATATTCATAAGCCATGGAATCAAAGTATTTGCCCAGGCTCTTTTTATCTGATCTGTCTGCTGTGGCAGTCACTCCCAGTACTTTCGTATCCGGGAAATGACTCATGATCTTCTGATATCCATCCGACATGATGTGGTGCGCTTCATCAACGATGATGGTGTCGAAATAATCAGATGGATATGCATCAAGTCTTTTTTCATTTGTCAGTGTCTGCATGGAAGCCACAACAACCGGCTCACCTACAGCACTTGATTCAGCCTTCTCCAATGCACACTTGACTCCGGTAAAGCGTTCCATTTTATCTATTGCCTGCTGCAGAAGCTCTCCCCTGTGAGCAAGGATCATGATGCGTTCACCTTTTCTGTGCAGCTCGCTTGCAATGCTGGAAAATACTACAGTCTTACCGGTGCCGGTGGCCTGGACGAGGAGAGTTTTCTTTCTCCCCTCGTCCCACTCTGTAAAGACCGAATCAATAGCTTTCTTCTGATACGGTCTCAGCGGCATTACAGAAGTCCACCGTATTTATTTGCAGTTGTCTGCGGCTGAGGGATTCCGACAGACGGCTTGTTCATTGTGGAAGTGACCTTTGACGGATAGACATATCTGTCGACATTGTTGTATGTGTTGCCGTTCTGTACCTGGTTTTTGATCTTGCAGACACCGGTCCTGCCCGGCATTGCATCCCACTTCATCTGCAGGTTCTGTTCATCTTCCGGCATGAGTCCAAGACACTTGTGGACTGCTCCGATTCTCCATGCGACTGACTGGTGCATGAAGAAACGGTCGCGGACCTGTGCGATGCCTTTCGGTGTTTCGATTGACATGAATATTTCAACAGTGCGGCAGCCATCCGGGATGGTGCTCGGCTTTGTTCTTGAAGGATTGGACTGATAGGTGCCGTATTCGACACGGTCGACTGTGAAGTAGTAGTTGCCCGGTTCCAGGACCACAAAGTCATTGTCCGGGACGCTGATGGTAGCGTTGAAATCAAAAGTGCCGTCTGCATTAAACATTGTCATTTTCTTTTACCTCTTTCTTTCTTAACCTAACGGGTCTCTCTGTGCGACGATTTTTGAATACAGTGAATCAATATTTTCATTCAGATAATTCAGCAGATCATTGTCATACTGGCTGATGGGTGTGTCAGCGGATACGATACCGGCATTGCCTACGAACTGCTGAACCTCTTTTTCCTCAATGCCCTTGTACTTCATGTTCTGAAGCAGAATATCCAGCGGAGTATTCTGTGATGCAAGATCCTCTTCCGGTGTCTCGAAGATCTGACCATGCGGTTCATTGATGTCTACAGGGGCTTTATAAGCCGTTACAGCAGGCTGTTCCGGTGTCGGCTGAGAACCATCAATGATGTGAGCAATCGCGCTGTAATCGAACGGAATCATGTCAGGGAGACCGAATCTGTTCTTGGCATCCCATGCGGGATTGTGGTTCGTGTACATCACACGTTCACCGCCCTGTCCTTTTGCCTTGCCGTTCTGATCTTTTACGATGCGTGTCTTGTAATTGCAGAAGAGAAGCATGTCTGCCCATTCCTTCAGAAGCGGGCTGTCCTTCTTCAGAAGCTTCAGCTCATAGCGGTCATACTGTCCGAATCCATCCGGCTCATAGAATGTCTTGACCGTTGCATGTGCTGTGATGACCACATTCACACCGGCGGCAATGACCTGATCACACATGTTCAGCATGTTGTGGAATTCTGTTTCCAGGAACACATATCCCTTGCCGTATCCGAATGCTTCAATGTTGTCGACCGTCTTGCCGTCCGCATATGCCGTCAGAACATACTTTGCGGCAAGCTTTTCCGCCCAGTCGGCAGTGTCGATGACCAGTGTCCTGCATACTTCCGGGTGAGATGCCACATAGCTGATTTCCTGCATGAGATCTTCCCATGTCTGCGGAGAGGGAAGTCTTCTGACATTCATGTGCTTTGTACTTCCTTCTGTATCGATGTAAAGTGGAAGTGGGAACTGACTCGCCAAAGTACTTTTCCCGATACCTTCCGGACCGTACAGTGCCACCTTTACAGCGGAAGGTATTTTTCCTGTTGTGATTTCAAATGTCGCCATTTAAATACCTCTCAATCTTTTTACTTTCATAAGATTTTCGTACTCTCTGATTCGCTTGTTCAGCATGAGTACCATGTTTGTCATCTCGTCATTGATCTCGGCAAGCTGCTGGATCTTCAGTTCATTCAGTTCCAGTTCATGTGCTGCCAGTTCCATGAGAGCCGCCATCCGTTCTGCTTCCCTGTGCAATGCTGATGGCTCCGGGTCATACCCGTCCTTCAATTCATCAATCAAATCCCTTAATTTCATTACGCTCCTTTCTATTCGCCTGCCGCCCGGAATATCACGACCATTGATGGGAATGGTGCATTCCATTTGCTGTTGCTGAACTTGATCCGTCCCTTGATGAATCTGATCTCCGACCGATGCAGTATGTAGTCATGGAAATATTTGGTGTCTGTCCGTGCCGGAATCAGCATGACCACTACTGTGTGTGGTTTAAGCGATTCCTCATATCCCTTCTTAACCCAGTCGGATATCCGGGAATATGGCGGATTGCAGAACACCGTATGCCCCCCCCCATGAAGGGATCAGCCCATCCTGGGTCTTTGTGTAATACTGCTGACACTTGTGGTTCTCTTCTGAAGAACATGGATCCAGGGTGAAGTGGAATTCAGCGTCCAGTTTTTCATACAGATCTTCCGGGGTTTCCCAGTCATCTGTATTACTGCTGAACAGCACTTCTCTTTTCATTTCTTCATCTCCTGTATTTTCAGATTCAGCTTTGCCGCTGTTCTGATTGCTGTGTTCAGCTCTGTCTGTCCTTTGACGGTTCCACCATATTTCATGTTGATCACACCGTGTTCCGGTCTTGTGACCAGTACCAGGTTGTCCAGTGAACAGTTATGGCTGTCGCCGTCCTTGAATGTGATGACCATTCCTTTCGGAACCGGACCGTGTGCCTGTTCCCACACATATCTGTGGAGAAGCATCCAGCAGTCCTTTGTGTGACCTTCCTTGGTCTTGATGTACATGTAATCGCCCCTGTCGCTGATATGGCCTGCAGGTTTCTCGTTGTACGGGCTGTGTCCTTTGGTCCAGCATCCAGCATTTGTTCTTCCCGGAAATCTTTTTCCTGTGATCCAGGACTTCTGTCCTTTGCGCCATCTTGTGTCATACCCAGAAGGAATTTTGTGATTCTTTTTCCATCCTCTGATCTGTCTTGCTGTCAGATTCAGCCCGGTGTGTTCATTGAAGATTTTTGCAATCTCTTCTGATGATTTCCCCGGAATGATTGATACAAGATATTCAGCCTGTTCATCAGTCATCAGCAGGTTGTGTCTCATATTGGGTTTGTACGGCAGAGAGTATCTGTAAGCCGCTCCCTTTACCTGCTCATAAGTAAGGCTGAAACCCTCGCTGTTGACTTTGTCCCTGAGTTCCGTCAGTTTGAGATCCGGACTGGCATATCTGCGAAGAAGCACTACTGCTTCCGGGAATTTCGGATCAAGACTTCTTGGCATCCTTGACCGTCTCCAGCATCGGCGGCAGTTCAATTGCCTTCCTGTTTACCCCGCCATACTCGACCTGCAGCTTGGTAGCGTCCAGGGCAAGCTTGGCATTCTCAATGACCTTTCCTGCCACATCACTGATTGCCTTGGCTCTGTTGATCTCATTGTTCAGTGCATCTTCTTTGAGCTCTTCGTCACCGAGTCTTTCCAATTCAGCAAACAGGTGGTCATTTAAATCTGTGATTTTATTTTTCATGTTCTCTCCTAAAACAATGTGAGCTGTGATTTCTGCTGCAGGTGCATCTTCAGAATGTTTATCAGCTTTTCCTTTGTGAGATGGTCACGCTTGTTGTAGAGCATCTCCGGACCGGTTTCATTCGCCCATATGTCCAGGTAGTACCAGTCTCTGTCGATGGCACCTATGATGTATACGACAGGTTTGCCGTATTTTCTGATTTCATATCCACCAGGTGCTCCGCAGTTCGCCAGTACCCTGAATTCACCTTTGAACAGTCCTTCCAGTTCCGATGCAAGCGCTGCACCTTCTTCCCTGGCTTTCTGTTTCCAGTCTTCAATCAGTTCATCAGTGGTCATGATGTTTCCTCTCTTCATAATCCTTCATTGCCTGCCGGTACCCATCTTCGTAGGAATCTCCCGACAGCATGGCAACCATGCCGACAGTGATAATTGTTCCCAGGATGACTCCGAATAAAAATGCCATCATTGTTCTTTCCCTTCTAATAGATCACTGTGCATTGGATTTCTGGATGGTCATACCAGTCATCAACACCGATGACATTACCATCTACCGTGAATCGGTCCATATCATCAACCGCCCCCTGGTCTTCTTTGTTGCCGTTGTATTCACTGACACTTCCGTCTGTTCTGAAATAAACATCTGTATCTGGAGGATAGGCGGTTAATTCTTTTATCAGTTCGTATACCTTCATGGCTCTTTCCTTTCTGCCGCCCAACAATACCCGTATTCCTGTGTACTATGGACATAGCCAAGTGTTTCATCAGCGTATCTGTCACAACATTCATCCTCATAATGCTTGCAGTCTTTGCACCGCACAACCGGAACGGCATCTACTGTTGGCTCTGCATTAATAACACCACTTACCCCATATCTTTCTACAAGGTCAAACAGTGGGTCTTCTTGCATTCTCTTCAGCAGTGCATCCGCATCAATCAATCTCATGTATCTTTCCTCTCTGCCCACGCACAGAAACTGTCTTCTGCCCATTTATTACCTGTTTCGTAAAAATGAAGTCTTGTGTTGATTAACTGGCATTCTTCGTTAGATTTCAAATAGTACTTGCAGTCCTTACACCGGACCACTTTGACAATGTTGCCTTTTGCCAGGTCTTCTTCGATGTCATCCCATTCGATTCTGACTGGTACTTCCAAAACCATTGTTCAACACCTCTCTGACTTTCGATTCCGACAGACCTTCCTCTGCAGCGATCTTACTCACCGGCCAGTTCGCATTGTGCAGCGCCCGGATCTTTCCGGCATCGATGATTCTTCTGTGCCGGTCATAGACCTTGGC
>AUXO012678379.1_pt1 | contig 12707 bp, 4 predicted proteins | sample 768731 | NCBI WGS metagenome assembly AUXO01 (sample SAMN02715735, study PRJNA202380) | gut metagenome | biome: sheep rumen | host: Ovis aries | place: New Zealand: Palmerston North | reverse complement strand
AAGAAGATATGTATTTATCTCCTATTGAAGTATCTGCTTTACAAAGATGGTTATGTAGGAAAAATCATTATTGTAAATTTAAAATAGATCAAGACGAATATGAAAACATATATTGGATGGGTACATTTACAAGCCAACAGTATGTTATGAATGGGCATATTATTGGTTTGGAATTAACCTTTACTGCTGATAGTCCTTATGGACATATTGATAAAATAAATTTGGATTATACCGTTTCTGCAAATGGAAATTTTGTAGTTGTGGATGCTTCGGAAGAAGAAGGGTATATTTATCCGAATTTGGTAATCAAATTAAATTCAGCAGGAAATTTAACAATTACGAATTCTAGAGATACAAAAATCACAAGGATAAATAATTGTACAGCGAATGAAACTATCACAATTGATGGTGAGCATTTAATTATAAAGACTTCAGTGTCTGGTCACGATCTTGGGAAAGATTTCAATTATATTTTCCCAAGGATCATAAACACTGTTGAAGACGTAACTAATACATTTAATAGTAATCTTGCATGTTCTGTTAAGATGACTTACGCTCCAGCTATTAAGACTGGTATTTAAGAAAGTAGGTGAGAACATGATTGTAACACATAATATTAATTTGGATCTAAGATCTGAATATATGTTAGGAATTAAAATACCACAGTATACTAAAGATTCACATAAATTAGTGGTTACTGTAAGCGATAATGGGACACCGAAGACTTTTAATATCAGTAATGAAACAGCTAAGTTTAAAGCGAATACTCCGGGTGAACATTATTATTATTTGGATACTACATTGACTGCAAATAATATTACTATCACTTTACCAAAAGAGATAAGCGCTTTTGCAGGACGAGTTCAAGCTTTGTTTGAGATCAGTAATAGCGCAGAAAATAGTATCCAAGCTACTATGAAGTTCTATATTATAGTAACTCCTAGTGCTTATGATGAAGATGCTGTAGTAAACTCTGATATTTTTACATCATTAACACAACGATTAAATCAAGTAGATGCTTTAATTACAACAGCGAATACTAAATTAGCCTCTTTAAACCGCTCAATTAATGAAATGAATACGTTATTAACAACCACTGAAAGAAATGTAACACAAAAAATGGCTGAAGTCGATACTACTGTTTCAAATAAAATGTCTAGCGTTGATAATACTATTACTGCTAAAATGTCTTCTGTGGATACTACTGTTTCAAATAAAATGGATGCTGTGGATACTGTAGTAGATAATAAATTAGACAGTTATGATACAGCAATTGCTGATAAGATTGCAGATGTTAATACTACTTTAACGGACGCTGAAACTGCCGTTGACAATAAACTAGATGAAATAGATGCCACAGCAACTCAGAGATTATCAGCTTTCGATACGCAAGTACAAAATAAGCTTGACAATATTGATACTTTGGTTCAAGCAAAGACAGCAGAAATGGACGCTCTATTAGCAGAACTTGATAGTACAACCACAAGTTTAGATTGGCTCAATAGTACAGATAAAATAATTGATTCTAAAATTGTTGATAGAGGGGTGAATGATAATGAATGAACAGACTAGATTTTTTACGACTCAAAAATATAAAATTGCTGGGAATGTTGCAACGGGAGTTATTAACGAAAATGATTTTGTTATAACAACTGATACACATGAGTTATATTTTGTAGATTCTCAGAAAAATATTATTCCTATTACAACAACTAAGGAATTAATTGGATTAGAGAATGTCACTAATACTAGGCAGATAAATGGTCGAGCCTCTGGTACTGTACCAAATCATGTTGTGGTATGGGGTGCAAACGGTTACACCGTAGAAGATAGTGGATTTACTATTGCGTCCAATGTTCCCGCAAATGCAAAATTTACAGATACAACCTATGGACTTGCTACTATTTATGGTAGTGGATTAATGTCTGGGTTTGATAAAGAAAAATTGAACGGTATTGAAGAAGGTGCAAAGGCCAATGTACGTTCAGATTGGAACGCTACAACTGGTGATGCAGTTATTTTAAATAAGCCCACTATTCCTACTGATAATGCAGAATTGACTAATGGTGCTGGGTATATTACACAGGAGCAAGCATCTGCTTTAATTACAGAAATTATTGAAAATATGAATGGTGATAATTTGGAGTATGGATCTTAACTAGATAAGGAGGTGGTTAAATGTCTCAAAAGGTATTAATTACTAAACAAAAATTAGATGATTTAGCGAACGCCATCGCTTATAAAAGTGGAAGATCAGGTGCAATGACTATAAATGAAATGAGTAATGTCGTTGCAGATATTAAAACTAATCCAGAGTTACAAGAAAAAAGCGTATCACCTACTGAATCAACTATTATAGTAACTGCTGATAATGGATATGATGGATTATCAGAAGTCACAGTGAATGGAATAAATTCAGAATATGTTGGAAGTAACATACCTAGAAGAACTATTACTGATTTAAATGGAGAATATGAAAATAGCGAATATCATGTAAATGTGCCAAATGGATATTATGCAAACGATCTTGCTTATGAAGTGGCATCTGGTGTTGAAGGAACGCCTAGTGCTATAAAAGGGGAAGTAGATAATCATATTATAACTATTACGCCCTCTGTAACTAATACCGAAGGATATATTTTAGGAGGGACAAAGAGTGGTAGTGCTGTAACTGTTAGTGTAGATGAATTGGTATCTGGCACTCAAACTGTTAATGAAAATGGAACGTATGATGTAATCTCTTTGGCTGAAATGGTTGTAGATGTTGAAGCAAGCAGCGATGAAGCTTCAATTGTTGATGGAATAGCAATGAAAGCTTATAGTAATGCAATTGGAAGAAGTGCGAGTTTTGTTGCTGATGAAGTATTTATGTCTAATAGTATAATAACTATTGCTAGTTTTCCTTTAGCATCTGATATTGGAGTGAGCGCATTTTGGAGTTGTCCAAATTTACAAAAAGTGGATTGCGCCTCTGTTATGCATATTAGAAGTAGTGCTTTTGAATATTGTTCGAACTTGAGTACAATAAATGTTCCAAATGTTCGTTATATAGATCAAGAATGCTTCTATGGTTGTTCTTTATTATCCGAAATAAGCTTTCCAAATTTGTTAAGTGCTGGGGGTAATGCTTTTGGATATTGTAATAACTTATCATCTGTAAACCTTCCAATGTTAACCAGTGCGGAAGCAGGACTATTTAATGGATGTAGGAATTTAAGTAATTTAACTCTTCCTGCACTAACCACAATACCATCATATTTTGCAAATTATAATTCGGGGCTTATGTCCATCTCATTCCCCGCAGCTTCATATATTGGAGCAAGTGCCTTTACTCAAGATAGCAATTTAACAAACATAAATATACCTATTACTACTTATATTGGTTCGTCTGCGTTCGCATATTGTTCAAAATTAACAGAAATAAATTTTTCAATGGTCACACAAATAGGAGAAGCCGCATTTTATCAATGTTCTGCATTAACAACTGCTAGTTTACCGATTGTTGAAACAATTGAAACAGGTGCTTTTAGTGCTTGTTATCAATTGTCAAACATTTATATGCCTTTGGTAAATTATATTGGTGATTATGCTTTTGCTAACTGTATGCAATTAACATCTTTTAACGGCCCCCAAGTTTCAACTATTAGAGATTTTGCTTTTGCGGGTTGTTCCAATTTAACGAGTGTTAATCTTCCAAATGTTTCGGGAATACCCAGTAGTTGTTTTCAACAATGTTCTAAGTTGGAAACGGTGAATTTATCTACGGGTTACGGTATAGGGGATTATGCATTTGCTGGGTGTCGAAGTTTAACTTCTATATTTGCTCCGAATTTAGCATATATTGGAAGTTGGGCATTTCGAGATTGTATTAACTTATCAGTTGCTGATTTTTCATCAGTTACTCAAATTTCCAGTTATGCATTTATGTATTGTAATAATTTAACCACTGTTAGTTTTCCTCTTTTAAGTGAATTGAAATCAAGTGTTTTTGCTGATTGTTATAATTTAACAAATATAAATTTACCAAACCTTGAATCAATTGGAGATCGTGCTTTTAGTGGTTGCTCTTCATTAAAAAATGTGTCATTTCCTTCTGTATCATATGTAGGCATTGCTGCTTTTGGTTCGTGCTTGTCTCTAGTTAGTGTAAATCTTCCTGTAGCTACTACAATTAGCAATGCAGCCTTTAATGGGTGCCGAAATTTAACAACGGTAAGCTTGCCCATGGTTACGGCGCTTGGTTCCAAAGTGTTTCAAGGTTGCTCTAATTTGTCTACGTTGTCTTTCCCGGCTCTTACGACAATTAGTGGTAATACATTCATAGGAAATCAAGATATTGTTAATCTGGACTTTTCGATAGTTACAACAATTTCTAGTTATGCTTTTCAGGGATGTACAAAATTATCAAAGATAGTTGCACCTCTTTTAACACTAATTGGGTCATTTGGTTTTAGTAACTGTATTAATTTAAACGATCTATCTTTCCCGGCATTAACAACTATTAGTGCAAGTGCTTTTGCTTATTGTTTTGCACTTAGTAATGTAAATTTCCCCAAAGTTACGACTATTTATAATAATGCCTTTGAACATTGTTCAAGTTTAACAGAGATTAGTCTTCCCACTGTTCAGTATATTGGAACAGGCGTTTTTAGTCAATGTCAGAATCTTATTTCAGTAAATTTAGTAGGTATATCTTCAGTTCCTACTCTTGCTAATATTAATGTTTTTCAATCTACGCCAATGAGTATATCTATATATACAAGTGGTTATGGTAGTATTTATGTTCCAGCAAGTTTATATTCTAATTTCCTGACCGCTCAATATTGGTCATATTATAGCAACAGAATGGTTTCTGTTTAAAATATTGTGAATACGAGGATAATCAAAGATGAAATTACAAATATTAATTCCACATTATAAGGAAAATCCAGAAGAAATTAAACCACTTCTTGATTCTATTGCTCTTCAGCAGTCAATAGACTTCAAGGAGGTTGGTATAATTATTGCATATGATGGTGAAGAGGCTACTCCTCTTCCTGTTTGGGATAATTATCCATTTGAGGTAAAACATCTGCATATGCCGCACCAAGGAGTCAGCGCTACGAGAAACGCCGCTCTTGATGCGGCTACAGCAGACTATGTTATGTTTTGCGATGCTGATGATATGTTTTGTCATGTGTGTGGTCTTTATATTATATTTAATGAAATGAAGACTGGATTTGATACACTGGTAAGTGTGTTTATTGAGGAAACAAGACACCCAGAAACGAAAGAACCTATGTATATCAATCATGATATGGACTCTACTTTTGTTCATGGCAAAGTTCATAGAAGGGCATATCTGATTGATCGAAATATTAGATTCAATCCAAAACTTACAATTCATGAAGATAGTTATTTTAATATATTGGCACAAAATTTAACTGATAATGCTAAATATTGTCCTACGCCTTTTTATCTTTGGAAGTGGCGTGATGCGAGTGTGTGTAGGCATGATAAAAATTACATTTTAAAGACTTACAATAATATGCTTGATTCTAATGATGCTTTGGTTAACGAGTTTATGCTTCGTGGTAAAGCGGATAAAGCAAAGTTTTATGTAGGTTTTATGATTTTTGATGCTTATTACACAATGAATAAAAAGGAATGGATTGATCAAGAAAATCAAAAATACCGTAATGCAGTTGAATTGCGATTCTCTGAATACTTTAAAAAATATAAAAGTAAATGGAATCAAATTTCAGAAACAGATAAAATGATGATCTCTAATGGAGTTAGAACTAGATCTGTTTCTGAAGGTATGCCAATGGAGAGTATTACAATCAATGCATGGTTGGAACATATTGAGCATATAAAATAACTATTTATTTGTATGAAGCAAAAATAATATAAAAAAGGAGGGATGATAAGTGCCTTCTAATTTTAGTGATTTATTAAATAATGGAATTGTCAGCAATGATGAAGTAACCCCAACAGTTAATAGTAATAGATTAATGGCGGCTACAGATACTATTGCTGATGATACTGAAGAATGGACTAGAATAGTGAATGGTGTATATGAGTGGTATGATGAGTACACTGATGATCAAGGGCTGTCTACGGTTGATGCGAACAAACTTGTAACATTAGCGCCCAATCAAACCAATATCACGCAAGAAAGCAATTCACAATATATCAGTTTTAGAATGCAAAGATATTATGATGGCGTTGATCTTACTCAGATGACCATTCGTTTTTATATCGTTAATTCTAAGAATGAGGGATATATTCTGCCAGCTTGTAATGTGTCGTATAATCAGAATTATATTAAATTTCATATGCTTGTAAACGATGCTATGACACAAGTTGCTGGCACATTGAAATTTGAAATACAGGCTAGTGGTACGACTTCTGCGGGTACATACCGCTGGAAGACGAGATCTAATTCTCAATTAACTGTATTAGAAGCGTTATCTTATGATGATTTAATTGAGCCTAGTGATGGTTGGCAATCTTATCTGATTCAAATTGATAATGCAGTATCACAGGCTGAGACTGCTGCGCATACTGCTGAACAAGCGGTTGAATCTGTATCTGAAAAATTAGATGAATTTGATCAAGAAAAAGATAATGTAACTGCTGCTGTTGAGGAGAATGTCCGAAATGACATGAACGATACTATTGCCAATGCGCTTAGTACTGCACTAGATGATTATTATACGAAAGATGAAGTAGACAGTAAAGCTACAAATCTTACTGTTAACTATAATACTAGCACTCATGTAATGACTTTCTTAGATAATGGTACACAATTCGCAGAATATGATTTGTCACAAGATCCTTCTCAGACATGGACATCTAATTTTAGAGAAAATGCTATTGCATCTGATATTCAATCTGCTATTAATACCGCTTTAAATAATTATTATACTAAAGCAGAAATTGATGACAGCTTATTAACCATTAATTCTGCAATCGATGCATTAGAAGCGAAGTTGGATGGTGACGATTATTATACTGCGTCTGAAGTAGATGCTAAAGTAGCAACAAAAGCGGATTCTTCTACCGTTACAGCTATCCAAAATCAAATGAATGAAATTGCTTCTACAGCAAATTCAAATAAATCTAATATTACAACTATTGGTACTAAGATAGCTGAGTTAGAAGACGCAATTGCTGATATTGATACTTCCGAGTCTGCTATTAAGTATTATATCACTTATGATACTGATGATAGCTTAAGTGATGCTGAGAAATATATGCTGACTCTTTGGACATATGAAGGGGATGAATTTGTTCGTTCTAATGCCACTGCTGTTTGTGCAGTAAAGGTTGTCGGAGGTGGTGGAGGTGGACAATCTTCCTCTTCTACTATTACAATCTCCTATATTACAACGACTCCTGTTATTGTAAGGACGGGATCCAATATTGTATTACAATATCATTATCGTTCTGTAGATACTTCTGGGGTAGATATTGGTGGTACTGCTACATGGAGAATTGGCAACACTATTATTGGTACTCAAGTATTGACATCTAATACAGATAATGAATTTGATGTAACGAATTTTGTTTCTTTGGGTACACAAAAAGTAACCTTAAGTATTACAGATGATAATGGTACTCTTGCTACTCGTGTTTGGACAGTACAAGTTGTAGATGTACGATTGGAATCTAGTTTTAATGATACTTTTACTTATCCTATGGGGCCAATAAGTTTTGACTATACACCTTATGGAAGTATTAGTAAAGTGGTTCATTTCAAACTTGATGGTAATGAAATTGGAACTGTAACAACAACCTCTTCTGGTTTGCCAATGGGATTTGATATTCCTACACAAACTCATGGGGCGCATTTGTTGGATGCTTATATTACAGCAACAATTAGTGGAACTGATATTGAAACGGATCATATTTATAAAGATATTATTTGGTATAATGAGAATTCTACTATTCCTGTAATTGGTGTTAATACACAAAATATTACTGCACAACAGTATGATACCAATAATATTACTTATACGGTATATGATCCTAATACAGAAACTCCTACTGTAACTTTTGCAGTTGACGGTGAACCTATTGCTACAAATATTGTAACGAATGGTGCGCATATTTGGAGTTATAAAGGTACTGTAGTTGGTAATCATGTTTTAACTATTACTTGTCGTGATGTTATTAAAACTATTAATCTTACTGTCACAAAATTAGATATTGATATTGAACCTATTACCGCTAATTTGCAATTGGATTTTAATCCTACTGGAATGAGTAATAACAGTGCTGATCGTTTGTGGTCAAATGGTACTTATCATATGTCAGTATCAGATAATTTTGATTGGGTAAATGGTGGATATCAGCTTGATGAAAACGGTGATCAATATTTTGGTATTAAAGCGGGAACTACTGCAACTTTTGATTACAAATTATTTGGTGATGATGCTAAACGTAATGGTAAGGAATTCAAGTTGGTCTTTAAAGTAGCAAATGTACGGGATATTGACACTACATGGATGTCTTGTATGGGAACAACTGGTACTGCTAATGTGGGTATATATATGAAGCCTCATGAGGCATATATTAATTCAAGTACCAATACTTTAATGTCTCCCATTGCCGAGGAGGACATTATTGAGTTTGAATTTAATATAGCTAAAGATACTGCCAACATTCCTATGGTTATGACTTATGAAGATGGTGTAGCCCTTCGTCCTAAAGTGTATGGTTCTGATGATTCTTTTACTCAAGATACGCCTACGGATATTGTATTTGGATCTACTGAGTGCGATATTCGAATTTATAGAATGAAATGCTATAACTCTTCTCTTTCTGACAGTAATATTTTAACGAACTTTATTGCTGATGCTAGAAATGCTGAAGAAATGGTAAATCGTTATGATCGTAACCAAATTTATGATGAGAATAACAATTTGACCCCTGATAGCGTTGCAGAAGCTTGTCCTCAATTAAGAGTGATAAAAATTGATTGTCCTCATTTTACTAACGATAAAAAAGATAAAGTAGCAGACACTACCATCGAGTATATCTATCGTGATGGTGATCCTGTATTGGATAACTGGATTGCTACTGGTGCTTCGCACAGCGGACAGGGGACAACTAGTAATGAGTATGCTGCTGCTGGACGAAATTTGGATCTGATAATGAATACAGATACTACGGTGATTACACTTGGTGATGGAACTACAACTGCAAGTAAGATTAGTTTAACTCGTACTTCAGTGCCTGTTAACTACTTAAATGTGAAGGTGAATATTGCCAGTTCTGAAAATGCTAACAATGCTTTGTTACAAAAGAGATACGACAGATACTTACCATATGTAAGTGAGCCTAAAAAAGCAGATCCTAAAGTAAAGAACACGATGGAGTTTTATAACTGTGTAATCTTTGTGCGTGAGAACGATTCTGATCTTACTACTCATAGAGAATATGATGATACTGATTGGCATTTTTATGCTATTGGCAATGTTGGTGATTCTAAGAAGACAGATAAAACTCGTGTTGTAGACTCTTCTGACCCTAAAGAATTCTGTGTGGAAATAATGGATAATACTTTCCCGAATTCGACATTCCCCGGTGGTACAGAAGCCTTAGCAAACTTGGACGCTGACACCTTTAGTGAAAAGACTGGTGAAACTTATGGTCTTCGGTATGAGTATAAGAATATAACCACCGAAGAACATGAAGCTAATCTTGAAGCTTTTAGAGATTTCTATAGATTTGTAGTTAATTCAACAGATCAGGAATTCCATGATAATCTTGGAGATTATTTCGTGTTAGATTCTGCTCTTTATTTCTATCTTTATACTCTGCAATGGACAATGATTGATAACCGTGCAAAGAACACTTTCTGGTGGAGACATAAATGTGAAGATGGTGAATATAGATTTGAATTCTGGGGATACGATTTTGACTCGGGCCTCGGAATCAACAATTCGGGCGAGATGACAATGCCTTATGGCAGAGAAGATATGGATTATCGAACAGAAGGAGATCCTAATTCTGGGTATATCTTTAACGCCGCTGAATCCACATTCTTCTGTCGTGTGAGAGATTTGTTCCAGACTGAACTACAAGCCATGTATCTGACTTGTGAATCAAACAATGCTTGGAATCCCGAAAGTATGATTCAAGAGTTTGATAATTGGCAAGCACAATTCCCTGAAGAATTATGGAGATTAGATATTACCAATAAATATATCAATTCTTATCTTGGAAAGGGTAGATTCTACTCTGCTACACCTCGTTTCTTAACTACCATGATGAATGGACGTAAGAAATATCATAGACGGCAGTTTATCAGGGATCAAGTAATGTATATGGCAACTAAATGGTATGGTAGTTATGCTACGTCTGATCAGATCATGTTTAGATGTAACACACCCACATCTGCTGTTGTTTCTCCTGATTATACTCTGCATTTGACACCTTACGCAGATATGTATTTGTCTGTAATGTTTGGTGCGACTTCTAGAAAACAGGTTCGTGCAAAAGCTGGCATTGAATATACTATTACTTGTCCTCTTACAACGATGGATGATACAGCGGTGCTGATTTATGGCGCCTCTAGGATTCAATCTGTGGGTGATTTAAGTACTTGTTATGTACATGATAATGATTTCTCAAAAGCCGTAAAGCTTCGTTCTTTGACAATTGGTAGTACTATAGAGGGATACAACAATGTATTCTTGACTACTCTTAATTTAGGTAATAATGCGTTATTACAAACTCTTGACATTAGAAATAATCCTAATCTGACAGGAACTTTAAATCTGTCTGGATGCCCTAGCCTAGAAACTTTACAGGCTACTGGAACAAGTTTGACTGGTGTTATATTTGCAGATGGTGGTAAAATTAAGACAGCTTATTTACCTGCAATAAATTCTTTGACAATAAAGAATTTGTTATATTTAACCACTTTGTCATTAGCGGGGTATAATAATTTGTCAAGGATTGTGGCAGAAAATTGCCCTACTGTTGATCTAATTGCAATTATTACGAACGCCACTGCATTAACAAGATTAAGGGCTACACAGGTTGATTGGACAGTAGTTGACAATTGGTTGAAACCATTATTGAATCTTTCAGGCGTGGATGCGTCTGGTTATGATACAACGAAATCTGTATTAACTGGTACTGCTCATTTAGCGGCTACAGATACCTTTACTCTGAATGAATATAACACACAATGGCCTGATTTGGTTATTGATGTACCACCTTCAGCAGTATTACAAGCCTATACCGTAACCTTTAAGAATCCTGAAATAGATCCTGAAAAAAAGGTTCTTGATGTACAACATATTATTGAAGGTGAGAATGCTGTAGATCCTATTACTCGTGCGGTTAATCCTATTGCTATTCCCACTATGGTTGTTTATCTGGAAGATGGAAAAACCATTGCTAAAGACTATACATTTACTGGATGGGATTTAGCATTAACCAATATTAGGAGTAATCGTACAATTACAGCAGTTTATGATGAATCAGAACATCAATATACTGTACGGTTTTTAGATTTGGATAATACTGTATTAGAAACTATTCAAGCACCTTACGGCTCTAGTGTTGAATATTCTGGTACAACGCCTGTATACACCAAGCAAGAGTCCTCTTATGTATATAATTTATTTGAGGGTTGGGATAGTTATCCTATTGTAACAGGAGACATTGATATTAAGGCAAAATATCAAACTTATCGTTATAACGAAGAAGAATTGAATAATATGAGTTTATCACAAATGACCCCTACTCAAATTTATTCCATCCTTCAGAACAAACGGAGTGGTGCATTACCAATAACCATTAATTCTAAAGATAGTATTAGTTTTAAGGTAGGTATTGATTATGAATATGATAATGTTGAGTCTGTAGAACTCTTCCAAACTGAAAGAACTTTTAACGGCACATCGAATGATTATTATGATACAGAAATTGCTTTATTAGATAATGATTCTGATTGGACGTTGGTTATTGATTATAAATGGGATTCTACTGCTGCAAATAATAGCGTTTTATTCCAATGTTATCAAGGCTATGGTTCTAATGGTTTTAGATTTAGAAATACAAGTGGCTATAAGGTCATTTGGGGAACTAATAATTTATCTGTAGGTGCTGTAAATACTAGAGATATGATCGTATTACGACATCTTGCTGGCAATAATACATTGCATATTTATTCTGGTAATCTGCCTAATGAAACTATTTTCTATAATACATTATCTGCGACTCGAAGCGTAACAACCAATAATGCAACTCTTGTATTTGGGGCTTCTATCGATGATGATGGTGCTGTGAGTTCTTATGCTAAAGGGACTATTTATTCTGCCAAACTTTATTATGCTGATCTTGGCGATAAAGCTTGTCGAGATATGGTATTATGGCCTAGAGAAACTATTACCGCTGAAATGGCGGGATTTAGAAGATATTACTTGGCTGATGGTTCTGGTGCAAGAAGCAATATGACTTTCTTAGGTAGTCATTTGCTGTCCAACCCTATGAATGTAATGTCTGGGGGAAGTAATGTGGGTGGATGGCTTGTTACTCCTAATAGAAGAATTTTAAACAATAGATTCTATAATGCTATTCCTATTTTATGGAGACAGTTAATTAAGCAAGTTCAGATTTCTGCCAATACAGGACACATTGAAACAGCAACTAACGAAACAAATGCGGAAGTAACTACAGGTGCATGTTACATTGCTCTTCCGTCT
>AUXO015948724.1_pt1 | contig 12710 bp, 3 predicted proteins | sample 768731 | NCBI WGS metagenome assembly AUXO01 (sample SAMN02715735, study PRJNA202380) | gut metagenome | biome: sheep rumen | host: Ovis aries | place: New Zealand: Palmerston North | reverse complement strand
ATCTTTATGCCTTATATCCTTGCTGATACAGTTTCTATTACTGCAGAAGGTACAATGGCTCCTAAGATGCTTATCAATTCTCGTTATGCAATTGTTGATGCTGGATTCTTCCCAGAAACAATGTATTATACATTCGTTATTGATTCACCTGAGTTTGGTATTATCTAAACTTAATATAAATATAAAGAGACAAGTATATAAACCTTACTATATCTCGCCTCTATATATGTACAAGTTTAATACTTGGAATGGAGAACTATTTAGTTCTCCATTTTTTTTACTAGTACTCAAATAAAATTTTATTTTTAATTATAAAAGTTGAATTATATAATATAGTTAAACTTCGATAATAAATATATAATTTTTAAATATAAATGATTCCTGTATATTTGCAACAATTTAAAGCAGCAGGTGTTTATAGAGTAGTATTTGATCAATCAACTATTGCTAATGTAGACGCCGAAATCTTACGTCTTGTTGTAGGTTTCTCAGAAAAAGGTCCATTTAATATTCCTGTATATATTAAAAATGTTACAGAATTTAATGCTTATTTTGGAGGAATCTCTAAGAAGTTAGAAAAGAGAGGAGTTTACTTCCATCGTCTAGCTGAACAAGCATTGATTGCAGGTCCTATTCTTTGTTTAAATCTTAAGAAATTTGAGAATGAAACAGTAGATGGATCAACTATTAACACAGCATTTAACCCTTCATATTCAATTATTGAAGATGTTAAGCTTAAAGTTGAAGACATCTATAATACTTCTCGTTTCTGGGAATTAGAAGCTGAGAAGCTTAATGATCTTAAAGCTGCTGACGGTTCAATTATGGACCAATATATTAATATTTGTACAACAAATACTAAAGAGACATCAGCAACTTATTTCATCCGTAAAGCTAGTGGACAGAAAGTTTCACAATATAATATCACAGTTTCTGATTGGTACAGTGATAATCAAGATGAAATGCCTGATTTCTTAGAGCCTTATCAAAATTCTCTTATCAGTGATTTCTTCGCTGAGATTTATGTATTTGGTACTAAGTTTACACCAAATCAAGTATTAGCTTCTTCTACTCTTAAGAAGTATTTTGAAGTTGCTACTGAAGATGGACATACTAAGGTTGATGAAAATGGAAATGTTATCCTTCAACTTGTTAATCATGTAACAGATGCTTATGGTGATTGGGTAGATACTCTTGATGAACTTTACAAAGATGAGACATCTCATGCTATTGGACATTATGTAGGTTGCTTAATTCCAGAATTCAAAGATAAGAAAGGTAATTATGTTTCTCTTGATATCCAATTCAACCAAGAGCAATATGAGCATAATATGATGATGAGTTTCAATACTGATATGATTTATGAAGAGGAAACTGCATCTATTGATCTTTCTGGTCGTCTTTCTATTTCTACAGCTAATAATGCTACATTAAATCTTGAAAAATTATTTGAAGGTGAAGCTAAGACTAATCTTCTTGGAAATAATAATTCTAAAGTTATTACAAATAAGATTAAGTTCATAAATAATGTTGTTAAGTATAATGCTAAAACTGAGAAATATGAACCAGTAATTGAACTTAATGAGTCTCCTCGTAAGGTTATGGGTACTCTTTATGTTTCTAATTTTGATCCATCTGAAGATAATACAGCTCTTCAAATTGAAGTTCGTCAAATAGGTACATCTGATAAGATTACTATTAAATGTAGTGATATTAATGAGATGTGGCAGATAGGTCTTAAACTTGGTGCTGCATTTGAGACAACAAAGAATAGTGATGGTGCTGTTGAGATTACTACACAGAATAATCAAGTTAAGTATGTTAAGAAATATGAAGCTGGTTATGGAACTTATTATCCAGTAACAAATGATGAGGAAGCTATTGCTAATTCTCCATTTATTAGTGAAGAAGGACAATTTAAGCAAGAAGGTCCTCAAAAGGTTATTACTTCTATTGCTCGTATTGAGCCTACAAGTTCTGCTTCTATATATACTGACTTAGATAAGAACATGAAGATTTCTCTTCTTGATGTTGTAGTTACTATGGAGAATACAGAAGAAGATTCAGTTTATGGTTCTTCTATAACATTTATTCCTGTTTCTGCTGATTGGAATGTTGAAGCTACAAAAAATGGTGCTGCTGCTGCAGTTTCTTCAACAATCTATGAGAATACTCTTTATTCTATTCTTTCTATTGGTGACTGCTTAGTTGCTGATGATGGAACAAATGAAGAAACAGAAGAAGATGGATTCTATGATAATGTATATGTTCAGAATATTGATTGTGAATATGATTCAGATGGAAATATTGTTGAATATTATATTACATTCTCAGGAACTCCAAAAGTATTTGCAGATGATAATGAGAATGAATATTTCATAAGAATTGATAATAGCCTTAACCAAGAAATTGGTGATATGGTTCCTAAGTATCTTGAAGGTTATACTTATGAGAATTCTAAACCTGAATCAGCTTCTATGCTTTCTAAGCTTAATTGGCAGAAATTCATTTTATCTGCATTGACAACTTATAAGGGACTTCGTACAGGTCTTCTTAATAAAGCTGATGTTGATTACCGTTATATTGTAGATACATTTGACTCTTATGTTGATTCTTCAGTTAAGAAGACTCTTTCATTCTTATGTAAAGAGAAGGAAAATGCTTTTGCAATCCTTAACTTCCCAGCTGTTAAGACATTTGTTAAATGTCCTTATACTTCATTTACTAATTCAGAAGGTGTATTTGATGTAAATTATATTAAAGAAGGATATAATAAGAAGAAAGCTACATCTATTAAGTTCTCTCTTCCAGATGATAATGAAGGTGCTTCTTTCTGTGCATTCTATACTCCATTGAAGTTCAGTGATGGATATGTTGATACAGTTGTTCCAGCTGCTGGTCTTGTTTCTAACTTATTCATGAAGAAGTATACATCTCGTCAACCATATTATGTAATTGCTGGTCCTAAGTATGGTCTTATCACAGCAACTGGTCTTATTGGTCCTGAGTATAATTATTCTAAGGAAGAGCTTTATGTTATGGAGCCTTATGGAGTTAACTGTATTATCTTCAAGAAAGGATTTGGTACATTTATTAACTCTAACCAAACAGCTAAGCAAACTCCAGTATCTGCTCTTTCTAAGGTTAATATCCGTGAGCTTGTAATCTACTTACAAGATGAGATTGAAAAGATTATGCAGGCTAACCAATGGGAGTTCAATAATCCAACAACAAGAAATCTTATCCTTGACAAAGCTAATAAGATTTGTGGACGTGTTGCTGCTAATGGTGGTATTGAAGCATACTATAACCAGATGGATGAAAACAACAATACAGATGAGCTTATTGAAAATGAATTTGCAATTCTTTCTACAAGCATTGAACCTGGATTTGGTTGTGGTAAGATGGTTCAGGAGTTAACACTTTACCGTCGTGGATTCCTTAAAGCTAGAATTACTGAATCTTAAACTAAATAATAGAGTTAGAGGAATTTATTTCCTCTAACTTTCAAAGTTAATTTATTTTTAATAAAGAATACAAAAAATATTTGATAATATAGAATAATATATGGCTAGTCAAATTTCACATTTACCTCATATTACAAATGTAAAAGCTGGTACTGAGAGATGGGACCCTATGCACTTATCAATCTTTGAAGTAGGATTTACTGTACCTGCATCTTTGGAAAGTGAAGGATTTAGTGGTGAAGAGCTTCAAATTCTTAGCCAACAAGTTGTTTCTATTAACGGTCTAGATGCACTTCAAAAGGTTGCTGGTGTTAATTCTCAAAAGTTCTTAGGTGCTGATGTTTCATTCTTGAATCCAACACTTGACTCAACAACAGCCGAGTTTACTATAGTATTCAACCTTAACTTACGTAATGTTACAGATGCTTATGTTCTTACATTATTCAAGAAATGGGGAATGCTTTCATATAATATAGGTAATGGTCAAAGAAAACTTAAGAAAGATTATGTATGTGATACAATGCATATCTCTGAAGCAAACCGTGATGGAACTGTATGGAGAGAAGTAGTATTTAAAGATGTATTTATTACAGCTATTACTGGTCTTGATTCTCTTGATTATTCTTCTTCAGAAGCTCGTCAGCTTTCAGTTACTTTCCGTTCTGACTACTGGGAAGAAGTTACAGATAATTACTCAATCGGTGTTAAGAATAAAAAAGCAGAATAATTTCTTAAAGAAATATCTAAATAAACCTATGGATAATTTCCATAGGTTTTATTTTTATATATAAGAAATAACATATAAAATAAGATGGCAAGTCAATTATCACATTTACCACATATTACAAATGTTGCTGCTGGTACCGAGAGATGGGATCCAATGCATAATTCTATATTCCAAGTATCTTTTACAGTTCCATTTATAATGCAAGGTGAATATAATCAAGATGAATTATTAATATTAAGTCAACAAGTTATATCTGTAAATGGATTAGATAATATACAAAAACCTTTACAGACACATACTATGAAATATCTTGGTGTTGATGTAGCATTCTTTTTACCTAGACTTGATTCAACAGGAATAGATTTTGATATAGTTTTTAATTTGAATATAAGAGATGTATCAGATGCTTATGTTTTCAAATTATTCAAAGAATGGTATAATTGTATATATAATTTAGCAACTGGTGTAGTTCCTCTTATTAATCAAGTAAAAGCTCAGACAATGACAATTCTAGAAGCAAACCGTGATGGAACTGTATGGAGACAAATAGTAATGGAGAATGTTATTATAACTGGTATGAAAGGATTAGATACACTTGATTATAACTCTTCTGAAGCAAGAACATTAACAGTTTCATTTCATGCTGATTTCTGGGATGAAACTATTGCATAATATATAAAGCTTAGCATTTAGCTAAGCTTTTTTTATATTCTAAATTCCAAATGAAATAATAAATTTTATTTTTAATTATAAAGTATAAAAGATAATAAATATATTAAAGACCTTTAAATAATGGCTATTAAACTTTACCAAGAAGATATTGACAAGACAGTTGATTGGGGTGGTGATGAGAAGACTAATGGTCTGCCTGTGTCAGGTGAAAAGGTACAAAAGTTTATAAAAGAAACTTTAGATAAGAAATTTGGATATCTTTACTATGATAAAGAGCCAATTTCAGGATTTGAAGGAACTGGAACAAACCAATACCTTATGTTCTCTGATGAGGATGACTTCAATAAATGGTATGCAAATCCTTTGGACAATGCTCCATTAGTATTAGGACGATTCGATGCTCCTGCTCCTGCTACTATTGTTATTTCTGGCCAAAGTAAACAAGTTAATACTGTACTTCTTTCAGCTATTCAAGATCAAAAGATTGAATTTAATTACATTATTAAAGATAGTTCTGATAGAGAGCAATTATCTCGTATATCAGTTGCTGTTTCTATTAACAACAATGTTTCAGGTACTGTAACAGCTCCTACTAGAATTATTGGTATGGGTACTGATCCAACAGTTCCTATCCATTATTCATTTGATGATCTTGGAGATTATCTTTCTGAAGGTACTAATACAGTATCAATTACACTAACGTCTTTAGAATTTAATGTATCAACAACAATAATCTTCCAATATAGAGTATTGAATTTGATACTTACATCTACATTTGCCGATAGTGCATCAAACTTCTATTATTACAGAGGTATTTCATTAGATACAAATAATTATTTCGGTACATCTCTTACAGCACAAGGTACTGGTGCTAAGTATTTAAGAGTATTTATTGATGGTGAAAACATCTATGGTGATGAGTCAGCTAACCAATTCATTGGTAACTCTACTCCACAACCATACGAATTATTTATTTCATTTAATGAGAATGGTGAGCGTAAAAGCTGGGCAACACCTGGTAAGCACAACATTCAAATGTACTTCTTTGTATTAAATGAAGCTAGTGAAGAGATTAAATCTCAGACACTTTATTATGACTTTGTTCTTACTGAGACTGGAAGTGCTCGTGGTTCTTATATTTTATTTGCTCGTGAACTTGAGCAAGGAGGACTAGTAGCACAAGATGATCATATTGTTATTAATTCTGAACAATATCAGTCAATGTCTCTTGATTATGCTGTATATGATACAAACTTACAGCCAGGTTCTTTAATCAATGTTAATCTTACATTGAAAGATAAGACTGCAGGAACTTCTGTAGCTACAACTACTGCTTCAGTTCCTTCTGCATCAACAACAAAATTTGATTATACTTTCCAAACTTATGGAGATATGATTTTAGAGATTCAAAGTGCAGTAACAGGATTTACTGGACAGAAAGAAACTGTTGATGTTAAAGTTGCTAAGTCTAGTGTAGAAGCTGAAAAAGCTGAATCTGGACTTATTGTTGAACTTACTGCAGTTAACCGTAGTAATTCAGAACCTGAAGATATGAGAACTACTTGGAAATATGTTTATCATATTCCTAATACAGAATATACTACTGAAACTAAGGCAACATTCAATAATGTTCTTTGGAACAATCAAAATGGTTGGATGAATAACTGCTTAGTACTTAACAATGGTGCTACAGTAACAGTTCCAGTTAATATATTCAAACAATTCAATTCAGGTCTTACATTTGAAATTGACTTTGAGACTGCAAATGTTCAAGATGATGAAGCTAATATCATGACTTATGGAGAAGTAGATGCTAAAGGTAATCTTATAACTCCAGGTATTCAGATTAATGCATGTAATGCTAAGCTTCGTTCTAATTCTGGTATTCAATTAACAACTAACTATAAAGATGGTGCTCGTCAGAAGATTCAATTTATCTTTAATGGTAATACAGAAGCTGCTGAGACAACAGAGTCTCCATATCTTATGTATCTTGTTGTTAATGGTATTCTTGACCGTGCTGCACAATTCATTTCTACTGATAGTGTAGGAGAAAATTCACCTGCTGAATTTACTATTGGTAACTTAGATGGTAAAGCTACAATTAAGATTCATTCAATAAGAATATATAACCGTGCTTTAACACTTGATGAATGTGCAAATAACAATATTGCTGATTCTGAAAATATTCGTAAGATGTATTTGAAGAATGATGTATATAATGATGAAAAGACAGCTCTTTCTATTGATAAGATTTTGAATGGTGATGTTAATATTCCTGTAATGGTTATTTATGGTGATATTATGGATTCTATCGTTCAACAGTTCGATAAGAAAGCTAATGTTCCTGTTGATGTACTTTATCGTGATCCTGAAGATGATCAGTTCAATTTCTTTGCACATGACTGTTGGATTAGCAACCAAGGTACTTCTTCAATGAACTATCCTCGCCGTAACTTAAGACTTTACTTTAATAAGAATGCTGATTCTAAATCTGTTCGTGGTTATGCACCTAATGAAAGTTATCTATACCGTACACATGTTTATCATGGACTTACAGACGAGACATTAATTAGTCAAATCCAACAAGGTCAGTTAGAAGATATTAAAGAAGTTGGAGGAATTCAAGCTTGGATTAATAAGAAATGGCAAGAAGATAATGGTGACATCAATAAGAAGAAATATGATAACTGCTATTTTGTAGATAATCAAACTGCTAAGAGACTTTGGCACTCAGGTATTGACTTGTATGAAAAGAAAGTTGACAATGAAACAGGTAAAGTATCTTATAGCAAGATTAAGAATTATGCAAAAGCAGTTGCTGATGGTAAAGAGCTTTATAGCTTAGGTGGATATACACACTTTAAAGAAAAAGACTTATATACAGACAGATGGACACTTAAATGTGACTATGCTGAATCTTCAATGACTCACAATGCTGGTGTAGGTCGTCTTTGGGGTGATGTTATGAGATATGTTACTATTGGTACTGGAGGATTCTCTTATGATACTGATGGTAATAAATTCACAACACCAACACCATGTCGTACAAATGCTCAACAAGCTGTTACTGATTATCAATCAAGAACAGGTGAAGAATATGGTGATATCCGTACTTCTTGTGATGGTAAGCCAATTGTTATATTCAACCGTAAGAGACTTAAAGATTCTGATGGAAAATATAATGGAAAATTCTCAGATCCTGTATTCATTGGTCTTTATAATATTATGACTGATAAAGGTTCTACTCCTTTATTTGGATTTGAAGATTTAAGAGATGATGATGGTACAGTAATATTTGATGCTTCTCATACTGAATGTTGGGAATGTCTTCAAAATGGTTCTAACCTTGCTCAAATGAATGATATTACATCTGATGATACTGATGGTTCTGAAGTTGGATATTCTGAAGATGGTTCTGATAATGAAGATCGTCCAATATTCAAATCTTATGAAGCTCGTTGGCCTGATAATGATGATTTGAATGATACTTTAACAAATAATCTTGAAACTCTTATCCGTTTCGTTAACTCTTGTAAAGATGCTATTAAAGTAACTGTTGGTGGTAAAGATGGTTATACTCTTTCTGATTTCACTAAGATAGATCAATCACAAGCTGCAGAACTTGCAGAAATTACAGATCATCCAGAAAGAGCTAATGAGATTATTGAAAATCTTAATAACTGGAATGGTAAGCTTTATATCGGTGTTCCTTCAACATCATATAAGAATGGTACTGATAAATTCTATGCTTTAGATGAAGAAAATAATATCATTTATGATGAAGCTGGTAGAGCTACAGTAATGAATCCTGAAACTGATTATGCTGCATATGAAAAGCTTATCAATAAGAATAAGATATATTATAAGCAAACTTATGATACACAGAATGTAACTGGACAATCATTTGCTCCTTTATTTGAAGCTAGTGATAATATGCAGGCTAAAGTACAAGCTGTATATGCTCAGTTAACAAGTAATCTTCCTTATGTATATACAGCTTCTGAAGATGATTCACAAATTGAATATGTAGAACAAGTATATGATGAGAATCTTTCTTATGATTGGTATATTTTCGATAATACTTATGATCGTTCAGATATTGTAAAAGAAATTAATACTGAAAAACTTAGAGATGATATCTATACTGGTAAAGTATATACATTTGATGGTAAACGTGTAAATGCTGATGGTGATCAAGTTAATCCTAATGCTTGGGTAACTGTTTACTTAACACGTAATGGTAATAATTTCACATATCGTAATGAGTTTGGTCAAGATGGTGAACAATTCATAGGAGGTCAATCTGGTGAAGGATTTACTGTTGAGACATGTTCTGGTAATGTAGGAACAACAGGAGAATCATTCAAAGGTAAGACATTATTTGATTATTTCAAAGATAAGAAATATGAACACTTTGATGTTTGGAAACTTGCTGCTTATTATGTATATGTAATGCGTTTTGCTGCTGTTGACCAAGTTATCAAGAATACAATGTTGACAACAGAAGATGGAAAACACTATTATTATATCAATTATGATAATGATACAGTAATGGGTGTACGTAATGACGGTTATTTAGCATATGACTGGAAGATTGATCGTAATACATATGATGAATCAATTGGTTCTTATGCATTTGCAGGTTTTGGTTCTGTTCTTTGGAACTTACTTGAAATGGATGATGACTTTATGGATAAAGTTCAAAAGATTGCTACAGCAATGGTACAATCAAATGTACTTACTTATGACATTGCTCTTGATATGTTCAATAATAAGCAATCTGGTACTTGGTGTGAGAAACTTTACAATGAATCAGAAATGTTCAAATACATTGGAATTTGGAAAGATATTGACAATGTTGGATTAGATACATATAATCCTTATTCTAATGATAAATATCTTCCATTCTTACAAGGTTCTCGTGCATCTCACCGTGAATGGTGGTTAAGACACCGTTTTGATCTTTATGATTCTAAATGGTCAGCTGGTGAATATGAATTGAACCGTATTCGTGTATATGAATCAGCTACAGCTTCTGCAAGTAATCCAAAACCAATTTGGACTATGGTAGCAGGTAGTAAGTTCTATTATACAGTTCAGACTAATGGACGTACACTTGGAAACTTATTTGTTGAGCTTGAAGCTGGTGAAAAATGGACACCTATGACAACTTCTCCATTAGCTATTGGAGACCCTCAGATGATTTTAGGTGCATGTAATATTAAAGAACTTGATTTCTCTCAACAAAGAGATCAATTAGGTGCTTCATTAGAGTTCCAATGGCCTGATACAATGACAGGAAGAATGACTAAGTTGATTATTGGTGGTGATAAGCCTACAACTGGTGTTGATGCTCAGAATGCTTGTTCTCTTGGTTCTATTGTTGGACTTTATAAACTTACAGCTCTTGAAGTACTTGATATCCGTACAGCTAATAAGCTTTCTCCAACTCCTGATATTTCTGGTCTTGGTGCATTAAGACAGTTCTTAGCTGCTGGTTCTAATATCACAACATTTATTCCTGCTAAAGGTGTAAATCTTGAAGCTGTTTCTCTTCCTGATACAGTTCAGACAATTTCTCTTAATCAAGCTACTGTTTCTGGAGAATTTGAATATACTCCAAACTCTAACTTAAGAAGATTTGAATTCATTAACTGTCAAGGAATTGATATTGTTAAATTTGTTGATACTTGGTATAAAAACTTGATTATTGATGGTGCTCGTCGTACTAATTTCTCTTGTACTTTAGCATTTGATACTATTGAACTTCCACAGTATATTGGTGATGAAGATGCTGAAATTGCAACAGATATAGATGATTGGAAAGAATCACTTCGTACAGCACATCCTAAGAAAGTTGAATCTCTTGCATGGCTTAATGAAATCCGCACAGGACTTGGTTCAAATGCTGATGGTGAGCCTAACTTCAATATAACAGAAGGTGTTATAAAGCTTTATGGTCATGGTGAAAATGGTGGTCTTACTGAAGAAGACTATGCTGAACTTCAAGAAATTTGGCCTGCTGCATTCTTCAATGCTTTGAATGCTGCTCACTTTGATGCTAATAAGTCAATCTTCATAACAGTTACTTCTCCTGGTAATCACTTTAGTTATAATGAGACAACTGGTGACTATGATGTAGTTTCTGGACAAACAGTAGTTATTCAAGCAACTATATTCCCAGCATCTAATGAACGTATTATAACATTTGAGCCTAGATTCTTGAATCAGTCTAACAGATGGCAAGTATGGAATTCAAGTGGTAATGTATATTATTATAACTATGGTTCTGCAACTGGTCGTTCTACATTAGTTAATGAACTTGGTAAAGGTACTTTACAAACAGCTGAATATACTAATGGTACTGATAAGATTGCTCGTATTATTGTTAAAGATAGTTTGGCAACTGATGCAGAAAATGCTCAAAATGTAATTAATATTAATATTGTTGATGTTGTAAAACCAGAATTATTAAAGATTTATAATGAAGATATTGATATTACAAACCGTTCTCAGACAATAGATACTTTAGAGGAACATTTATATGAACTTAAGTTCTCTAATGCTGATGATGTTAATGTTGATGTAAAAGACATTAAAGCTGTATTTAATGATACTACTGATTCAGAAAATGAATTTGGTACTCTTAGAGGATTTATTGATGAAGAGACTGGTAAGATGATGATAGGATATACTCCAATTATCAATAGTGATACAGTATCATTCAGAATTAAACCAATAATTACTCTTAATGATGCTTATTCTACACAGATTTCTGCAGTATTACCTGTACAACTTAAAACTAAGAAGATTGCTTCTATAGTTATTAAAGCTGATAGTAATAATGAAGAAGTAGATAAACTTGAAAGTGGTGAATATAATATAGTTAATTATATTACAGAGCTTAATAATCAGTCTACAGTATCTTATAAATATAATATATCAATTAATCCTGACGACTTCAATGTTGCTATTAAGTCTATGAGTATTGATTTATCAAATGGTATTACTTCTAACTGTAGTATTATAGAAGGTGAAAAGAATGCATTTGGTGTTATCAAAGACTTTACAATAGTTGCTCAGAGATTAGGTACTAAGAAGTCATTCAAAGATCTTGGTGATATTACAATTACTGTAGTTGATGAATTTGACAATGAGACTTCTCAAGTTGTAAATTATGAAGTTGGATGCTTCTATCCAGATGAAATTAAGCTTATCAAGAAAGTTGGTAATGATTTATATACAGATAACCAAGTTAATATTGATATTCTTACTGGAGAACAAATTACAGCTGAATATGAAGCACATGTATACTCTATTATCAATTCTCAATACTGGGTATGGGGAGATGAAGATGATATTGTTTCTGAGAAATATAATAATGAAATAGTTACTGAACACTTCTTACCAGTACATCCAAATGTAAATGGTATTAATGTATCTATCACTAGTGATGGTGATCCTTACACAGAAGTAATGTTAGCTGCTTCTATTTCTGGAAATAAATTCACACTTCAATCAGATTCAAGTAAGACAGAATATAATACTAGATATATCATTGCTAGATATCCTGTTTCATTCAATGGAGTTACTAAAGAAATATCTAATGGAAGATTCTATGTATCTCGTTCTTCTGCTGTTGCAACAAATGGTATTTGGGAAGGACTTGAACCTGGTGGATATTTCATGGATAAGTTTAAGAAATTCTATGATAAAGATGGATTAGTAGATGTAGCTTCTAATTATATGAGTCTTGAAGATATCATAGTTTGTGTATGTTGGATTTATATAGATAGCAATTCTGTAAAGAGAATTATTACTCTTGATCCTTGGAAGCTTAA
>AUXO012003180.1_pt1 | contig 12710 bp, 10 predicted proteins | sample 768731 | NCBI WGS metagenome assembly AUXO01 (sample SAMN02715735, study PRJNA202380) | gut metagenome | biome: sheep rumen | host: Ovis aries | place: New Zealand: Palmerston North | reverse complement strand
AACTTGCGAGAAGTCAACTTTGCAACCCAATCAATTTTCATTGTTTTCGCTCCTTTCTTCATCAAGAAGAATGTCATATCATTTGGATTTAAGGTCCCGGATATCATGCTGCGCCTCAGTCATCTCGCCTTCCAGCTTGAAGACCCGCTCGACCACCCGGTTATGTACATCGACCTTGTGTTCAAGTTGTTCAAGCCGATAGGATATCAAAGCCGTGCTTTTTCGGTTAGCAATGTAAACGCCCAGCAGGGAAAGGATTCCGGTTCCCAGCGCGGACAGAGCCGCAATAACTGTTTCGATCAACTAAATCACCCCTCACAAAAAATCAATGTTTGAAACGTTGCCGCTCCTACAATCGACAACAATGTTTCCGGTTTCAAAAGCCTGTTTCAGATCATCAGCCGAAAGAACGATTGTCAACTTGACTGAATCTGCGGGCGGCAGATCAGTTTCCTGGTCTTCCGGGATTTCATCGGCCCCGGCGGCTTTCTGGATCGCGGCGCGGGTCTGTGTTCCTACAATGCCATCAGCTTTAAGCCCATACGCCGATTGAAAAGCCATGACAGCGGTTTTCGTTTTCGCCCCGAAGATGCCGTCAGGGTTGCCGCAATTAAAGCCCAGCTTGTTCAGCGTTTCTTGGAGCCGTTTCACATCGTCCCCGGAACAGCCGGCTTTCAACGTTCGCATGATTTTCCGCCCCCTTGCGCGTTCGATTTCTTCTGGGGTATATAGCCCCTTCGGGATAGCATAATGCGTCCATGATGTGTTGCTCAGATCTCCATATTTCACGCCGCCATTGGACGTGCAATGGATGATAACGCCGTCCCCGATGTGCATACCCGTATGGACCATTTTGCCGTCAGAAACACGATACATAAAGACCGGGGTCACAAGGTTGGGCATATCCTTCGTCAGGCCACGTTCCACCCAATCTGAAGCAGTATTGTATTGCGTGGTGGCTCCGACCTTGGATATCTCAACGCCAACCTGATGCAAAAGCCACCAAGTAAAGCCCCGGCAATCAAACTCTTGTATCCCGTCCTTGGCGTAGTTGCCAAGTGCTCCAAGGACATATCGACAATTCCAGATGCGCTCGGTAGCCAACTTCACGATCTCGTCGGCCTTTTCATTTTTTGTCTCCGGCCCTATGACATATCGCTCATAATACATCTGCCCCAGATCTGCGCGTGATGCCCGGTTGTCTTCGCTGGTGTCGGCAGGAATCTCATACTTGAGCATGACAGCATCGGACGCTTCCCGGACGCTTTGGGCGGTCAGAAGGGTATTCATTACGGATTTGTATTGCCCCAGTTCCTGCCACAAATAGCCCAACTGCATATCCAGATCCCCGATGCTATTACCGGCCTTTTTTGCGGCGTTATACAAGCCGCGCTTCCGGTCGCGATGCGACCACTGCGTTAAACCATACCCGGCCTGATCGGTACAGAAGTCTTCCTCGGAATATGTCCCGTTGTCCACGGCATCCGTATATTCCCGGTCGGTCATTCCCAACAGCCGCTCATAGCTGTTTTGTAGGTTCTCCGGGTTCAGCCCGGATTCCGCGCAAAGGTTGCCCATCAAGCCAGCAACGCCAAAATCATTCCCGATGCGTTCCCAGAGCCATTTCCAGATATATTCAGCCTTTTCCGTATTTTCACCACCTTTAGATAGTTACTTAAAGCCTCCATTAAACAACCGCCTGATAATTCCAGACCTCAAGCGTGTTATCCGTTTCTGACTTTGCCCACACCATCGTGTATCCTTCCGCAATAGGGGTGACCGTGCCGCCGGAAACCGTAGCAATTGTGCTGTCGTTCGTGCTCCATGTAGGGCTTGTCAATGCCGTAGTCAACGATGATGTGGTTGTCGGCTCATAATGCAAGATGATATCAATCCCGGCCCCGTAGTGGTGGGCATAGACCGCTTTTGCCATCGGGTCAAGCGTGATAACCACAAAAGATGTAGACTCAGCGGTATCAACCGTCTTGAAATACGATACGCCGTCCATGCTCGGATAAGTACGATCCTTCGGGCTTGCGGTCGGTTCGCAAAGCGCGTGAGGGATATACAAGTCCGCAAGGGCCATCGGGTATTGCAACTCGCGACTTGTATTGTAATAATTCATGTTCTTGGCGATATAGGCGTGATGGTGCCCGTTTAAATAGACCGCCAGCTTTGCGCCGTTTTTCCCGGAATAATCCTTGCTGTACCCGGTCATGCTCCAGGACGAGCCGTTGATATAGGCATTAAAAATCCGGGTATATTCGCTGAGTGCTCCGCCGTTCAGCACGGTGCTTCCGTCGGATTTCAGCTCATCAAGCGCGATATGGGCAAAGATAACGATCTGCCAGTTTTCGTACCCGTCTTTGTCGCTGATATCCAATGCATCGCCAAGCCATGCCGCCTGAACCCTGCCAAACGTATACTGGGTGCTTTCCTGCGTCGGTGTCGGCGAATACCTTGACGTATTCAACACAATTAGCCTAATTTTCTGCTTCTCAAAATCATGATACCCGTATCCCTGTTCCGGTTCGTCAGCATTTTTTGTCAATATTGTACTATAAATGCCAGTAAAAGCATACATCTGCTCCGGCGTAAAATAGCCTGTCGATCCCTCGGCATTCGGATCATGATTCCCGACCATACGTATCTGCGGCGCGATGCCGAAACTGTCATTCAGCAGTTTTGTCACGCCGATAGCTTCGGCTTTCCCCTTTTCAAAATCTCCATTGGATGAGAGTCTATAAATGATATCCCCAAAGCAGGAATAAAAATCAATATGTACCTGATTGGCAATTGCTTTAACGCCGTCCCTCATATCCTCAAGGGCCTTCTGTGTCACCTCACTGTCGACATTATAATGCAAATCCGAAACCGCCACAAAGGTCAGTGTGTTTCCAGTCTGCACGTTTCGCACTTTTTCAGCCACACGGTCAGCTTCGGTTTGGATATATCCTTTCCCCACAATCGCATTTTGTAGGTCGGTAATTTCATCCGTATGCCTACCAATAACAGATTGTGTCAGGTGGATTTTAGCTGCCAGCGTAGAAACCTCTTCAGAAGCAACAGACCGTTGCGGGTCGAAGGACACCACCAACCGGAAACTCGCGGCGTTTGAAATCCCAGATGCTATATCGGCAATATTGCACTTGGTTATATATCCAAGATCATTGTATCCAGCATACGTTGTCCCATTGGCTTTGTAAAAAACAACATAGAAATTAGCCCCTGCGTCTGTATCGACAATATAATTCAATCCCATGATGGAACTGTCTGTACGAATCCGGTTTGTAGATGATGTCGAACTCCCATTGTTTGTGCTCCACCCGCCGATAGTCCAACTCATTTCTGACATATCAACGCCAGAAAATACTTCGCCGTTAAGGATCTCAATATCAGTATCAGCCTTGTCAATGTTGGCTTCAGCTCCATTAAGCCCGGTCTGCAACGCCGTAATATCCGAAGCGTATTTCTTGACAAGATAGCCGGAATAAACACTTCCCGCAAGAGACGTATCATTGACAGCCAGATAAGCCGTATCCTCCGGGGCCGCAATCACTTCTTCCGTCAGCGTAACACCGGAAGCCGTTTTATCAAGAATCAGGCCGTTTGCATCAATGAATCCATACGCCCTTGATTTTGTGCCTCCGGTTACGGTCACCGTAAAAATATCACCTTCGGTTGCTTCAACCAACATACACCGACAATTAGAAGTTGAGGAAGTATAAGGCGAAGAAACGTTAACCGATGCCCCCGACAAATCAATATATTTTTTGTTGCCGACCCAATCAGAAATCTGTTCGTTGCCTGTGATGTCTGTTATTGCGCCCTTTAAGTCATCAACGTCACCCGCGCTTGCCGCCCCGATATTAGTCCTTCCTTGCGCTTTCTGCGCGTCCGTCAGGCTCTGCGCGGCATCATAACGCACGGCATGGCTTGCCGCCGCATTTGCGTTCTCCGTTGCCTGTTCGCAAGCGTCAATCTGCGCAATCAGTTCTTCAAGGGACGGGATTTCCTCGGTCGGGTCAATAATGTGGTCACTTGTAGACCGATAGATGCTCCCGGCAACGGCGTAAACAGCCGATGTAATGTCATCCCCTGCAACAAAAACCACCATGCTGAAACGTCCGTTCACGTTATAGCAGGACTGAGGCAGGGTGATGATCACCACGTTCCCGGACAGCGTCCCGGTAAAATAAACAGTCTCCTCATCAGCCCGCAGGAAACGGGCCGAAACCGTGCCGGAAACAGCCGCCGCCGCGCCGTTCATCAGGCACGTGATTTCGAAGGTATGACCGCCGTTTTCCAATTGGTAAAGCGGCCCTTCCAACTGGTCAACCTTCTGGATCTTCGACAGATCCGCGGTCTTTTTGATGATGCGTGATATCATTTCTTTTCATCGCCCCTTTCCTGTGCCTTTTGTGCCAAAGCATCTTTCACAAGCTTGATGCACCCCATCACATAGCCCATGTTTTCTTCACCGCTGACTGCGATCCGGTTCAGCGTGTTCAACAGAACGCGCAAGGTATGTTCGTCCATACACCCTCCTTATGAAGCCTGATGCGTGTAATAAGTGTCGCTTACGGTTTGTCCCGCTTTGTACGCCGTCCCGCTTTTAATCCGGATATAATTGCTTGAATTGATGGGCGTTACCTGATCGCCAGTCCTGTAAAGGTATTGTGTACTCATAACAGAATCAACAAACCATGCGCCATATCCCACAGGCTCCCCGTTGGAATCATACAAATATCCGGTTGTTTTTCGTTCTATCTGGGTTCCGCGCTTATATACCGCCATGCCAGCCGTATAATAAATCGTGCCAGTATTGTCAGGGATATATACGCTTTCACTTTCGCCTTGAAGCGTTACGGACGCAAGGGTAAACTCTGCACGTGCCGCCGCTTCTGCCGCCGCCACGCCGTTCTGATAATATTGCGTAGCGGCGATATTAAAATTTATGGATGGCCCCGATGTGTAATCCAGACAAGTTGTCGGGATGCTGATCTGCCCGCCGCTTTCGGTCGCGGTTCCGAAGGATTTAATGCCCTTCATAGGATCTTCGCCGTTGACAGTAATGCTGTCTGTAGTGATTCCATCGCATGATACATCGTTTGCGTCCAGAAGCGTGAAACTCGCATTCCCAGACCGAAGATCAGATATCAGCGCATCCGTTGCGTTTAGGCTTGTGATTGTGGCGTAATTCGCTTGTAAATTCGCAATCGTCACATAATCCCCAAGGTTTACGCTTTGGCCCTTGATTGTTATCACGCCGGATGATGTCATCGTGATGCCATCAAGCGTTAGTTGCAGCGCGCTTTCAGCATTCCCTGCCCGTGTGACCTCGGCGGTTATCGCGTCTGCGTTGACGGTGATCCGGCTTGACAATGTTGCTTCGGCCCCGGTTGCGCGTGTGACCTCCGCGCTGATCTCGGACGCGGTCATATAGATCTCGCTGTATGCGGTGTTCAACGCGCCTTCGACCTTTTGGATATTCACGGCTTGCATCAGGATATATTCGTCCGTGCGGTCGAAGACCGTATAAACGCTTTTCTCCTGCTCTATCTTGTCCTCGTTCGCGCCGCCGCCACCGCCGCCGCCACCGCCTGATGCGGCGTTCTCCTGCTCTTTCGTGATGTAAACAAGGTCTTTAATATACTTCCCGATGGTCGGCCTTGTCTGCTCCGGGTCGAGGAGGTCCTCCGTAAGACAGATGCACATCAGTTCATGAACAACGCCCAGCGGTTCCACCTCAACGCGCACCGTGTCGCCTATCTGGATATGCTCCCCGTTAAGGCCGTAATCCTCAAGCGTGCTGATTGTGCAGTCAATCGTGATCTGCGGCTTGTTCTGCCGCTTCAACGCCTCCCAGCACAGCGACAGCAGTTCGTCAGCGTCATCCACATCTGAATTTGAATAAAACCCGAAGCGTGGCGTTCCGTTCCTGCCGTAAAGCGCGGTGGCTTCCGGGTCTTCAAGATACATCTGCCCCGATGGCTTCGCCGGATGGTCTGCGGTCTGCGCCCACACGGCTGGTTTTATCGTCACATACGGCGCACCGTATTCGGAACTGCTTGCGCTTGAACCGCTCCCGTGCGCCCTGCTGGCGTTCGACTGGTCCCCATGCCCGGAACTGTCGCCGCTCCCGCTGTCCCCGCTTGTCGGCCTCGTCGGCGGCGTATACTCATCGTCAAGCTGTTTGCCATACCCATAAACAGCGGTAACCAGATTCGTGTCGTTGTACGTCACGCCGACCTGATTGATATTTTTATTAATACTCAGCCGCACGCCGCGCCATACGCCCACATTGTCCACGATGTCGATATAACGCCCCGTGATGGACGTGGAATTAATCGTGACATACGGTTCAAGCCTCAGACCGTACATATCCCGGATCTCGGTCAATGCGGCCCAGACGTTCGTCAATGACAAATCCGGCTTATGCGTTGCCGCGCTTGTACACGTCCCGATGCTCCATGTCGTCCCGGTCAGCACGGCCCCGACTGCCGTCTGTGCGTTCACCACGCTGTCCGGCGCGTACTCCATCAGGTGGATATCCGTCAGTTCGGATATGATGATGTGTTCGGCGGTGATGTCCTGCATGTGGTCCGGTTCCGTGTTCACAACGTTGCGGATCTCGAAAAGCTGGAACGTTCCCCGCGAATCCTCAAACCCGATACGCATCCCCCGCGTAATCACCTTGTCGGGGTCATACGGGAAAGAGCAGACCAGAGCGAATTCCTGATGCGTCCATTCCGCCCGCTCCGCGTCATTGCGATGGAACAGCACGGCATCGGCGGGGCTGAAAAAGATGAACTGCCCGTTAAACATATCGCTCCCTCCAATACAGCGTGCCGCCCGCCGCGCTTGTGATGTTCATGACTTTTTTAATATCCGGGAAACGGCTTGCCAGCGTAAGCAACGATGACAGGCTGTTCCCGTCCATGTCCTTGATTGTCTGTTTGTTCAAATCCACGGTAACATTGCCCGCCGGGATTGTCCCGGAAAGCGTCAGCGTTTTTGTGCCGTCCGTCCACGCCAACGAGGCCGTGCTTTCGGCAAGCGTTGTCACGATCCTGACAAGCGGCTCCGCACTCCCGGCAATCCTCGCGTCCGTTCCCAGCGTCACGGAATTCTCCGCAGGGGCGTTGAAATAAGGATCATACGCCGTGAACACCAGTTTCAATTTGGTCTCCCACCATTGCCGATAGGACGGCTCGATATACTGGGTGCAGACCGCATCAAGGTATTTCCCCCCACGATAAGGAAGGACGAGCCGTCCAGGCTCGTCACCCGCCGCCCATGCGTTGATTGCGTCAATCTCCGCAAGACGTGTTTCCTCATCGTTTGTCAGGTCTGCTATCGTGATAGCCACCGTCCTGATATTGTCCGTGATACGGACGAAGTTTACCCCCGGTTTCAGCGGCCTTTCGCTTGTCACGGCGTTACGCTTGACCGTGCCGACCACGATATCCGCAATGTTGACCGGGGCAACATCCGTGATGCTTATTCCGCGATATACGATCATCCGCGCCATCCGCTCCTTTGCAGTCTTCTGTAGCTATCGCCCTGACCCTGAGATATCAGCCGACCGACCGTCTGCCCGTCAAGGTATACATTGCCGCCGGAAGGAATGCCGCTTATCATTCCCGCCATCATATCATAATCAAACGCCTGTTGTGTGTTCGCGCTGTCGGCCCCGGTGAAGTTGCGCCAGATAGCCGCTTCATCTGCGGTCAGCACGGTTTCACCCTGATGCAGTTCGGCAAGGTATCCATCATAAGGCACATAATCGAGGCCCAGAGCGTGCGGCGAAGCGTACAGCCCTGCGGCCTTGCCGACTTTCACGCCGCCGCCGACACCGATGATGCCTGTTCCAACGCCGCTGATGTAAAAGTCCCCGAATGTGCCGATTGACGCGATCAGGGCATTGATCGCCGCCACCTCGCCTTCAAGGCTTTGCCTTCCTGCGGCAATGTTGGAAACGACTGCCTCCATTGTCGCCTGTGCGCCCGCCCCGGCGGTCTGGCTCTGGTCCATCGCCAAAGCCATTTCAACGGCCTTGTCGATCATCGCCTGATACTCTTGATCAACAACCAACCGTTGCGCCGTCAGGTTATCGGCAAGCTGATTCTTTTTCGCCGTCACCTGTTCGAATTTCGCGTTGATCTGCTCAACCTCATCGGTGGTTGCCGTTGCCAGTCCGCGAAGGTATTGCAGACTCTCCACGGACCCGTCAGCAACAGCCGCGAGAACGTCATCCGATACGCCGCGTTCACGCGCCTGATCCAACAGGCGGGTGTATTCCTCCATGAACGCCAACTGATCGTTGAGGTTCTTCATCAACTGGTTGCCCGCGATGGATACCCTGTATTCCTCCGTTGTCCGGTCCAGTTCTTTCAGCCCGTCAACTGCCTGACTGATCGTTCCCATGATGGACGAACGAACGTTGTTCTGGTAATTGACGATCTCCTGCATCTGGGATTTGAGGGACGCTAATGCCTTCGCCGCGTCCTCATCACTCCGGGCCATCCATCCTGTTGCCCCGGCGTTGTTTTCAACTTCGCCCGTCAGGTCGCGCAGGGCCTCGGCTTCGTATTCGATCTCGGCCCGTGCGCTTGCGGTCGCGGCCCGTTCTTCCTCAATTTTCCCGGCGAGTTCGTCATGCGCTTCGGAATAACTGGTTACAACGTCCTCAGCTTCATGGTACTGATCGATCATTTCATACAGGAAACCGTATCCTTCGACTTCCGTACCATACAGGTCAAGGTCACTTGCATTCAGCACGCGGATTTGTCCGTAACCGTTGTCGCCGATCTCCGCGCCGTATCCTTCAAGGATCGCCCGCATTGCTTTGGCCTTTTTCATCGCGTCATCAAGGCGGGAATCATTGACCAAGATGTCGACTTCCATTGTCGCGAGACCCGCCTCATGCTCCGCGAGGGCTTTGCGTTTCGCGTCAAGGCGTGCGATCGCCGCCATTTTGATGCTTGTCGCTTCGGCTTCGTCAACGTAGTCTTTCAACGCCTCTATGCCGCCGCGTACCTCGCCCGTGTTGATGTTGATGATCGAAGACAACTGCGGATACAATTGCATCAGGCGTTTCAGGACTTCAAGTTCCTGCGCGGACGCGTAATAGGTCCCCTCCACGGCCCCGGTAAGCCCGTTGAAACTGCTTTCCACGCTCTGCGGCACGGCAAGATCCCCAAGGCCCTTTTCGCCGTTCTTGCCAAGCAGGATGCCCATCAGGTTTTCGAACGCCCCGGCCTTGCCCGCGTCAAGATCGTTGATCGTGGATGTTAATGCCGCGATCCAGCCGCCCGTCTGTTCCGTGTCCCATCCCATGATTTCCTGTATCTCGGACGCGTTGCTGACCAACAGGTTGACCAGTTCCTTCCACGCTTCGACTTTGGCCTGATCGCCGTCAATACCGGACAGGGCTTTGGCAAGGTCCTTGATTTTCTGGGACGAACCGCCGTTGTATTTGCTCATCGCCAAATCGAACCCGGTTATATTCCCCGCGAACGTTTCAAGGATAGCCGTCCATGCGTCCACGTTACTGTGGTTCGTCCCGGCCCCTTCTTCAATCTTGCCCAGCAAATCGCCAAGTTTTATCTCACTCGCGCCATCAACGGCCCCGGTCAGCCGGGACAGTTTATTTATGATGCCTTCGACATTCAGGTTTTCGTCCCCGGCATCGATGTACTGTTTCAGCGTTGAAAGGATTTGTTCCCATGTGTCAACGGATATCGTGGGATATTCTACCGCGAGATTTTGGGCAAGTTCTTTCAGCTTTTCGTCTGATTTCGGGTCGGACAACGCTTCGAACAGCCTGTCCTTGTATGTCCCGAAATAGGACAGCGCGGTCTCCCAATTGGCCGTGCTGATCCCGGTATCTGCCGCCAACGTGTCGCTCAGTTTCTGGATATCTGCGGTAATGTCCCCGGTTACCTGTTTTACATTGGAAGATGATATTTTTTCCGCAAACGTGTTAAGGATATCTTCCCACGTTTTAACATCAATGTCCGACCCTTTCGCCAGTTCCTCGGCAAGACCATGAATCGCCTCTGTCGGATTATCAGACTGCATCGCTTCGGCAAGTTTCCCGGCGAATTCGTCATAGGTCGATAACGCGGTCGCCCACGCCTCCATGCTGATGCCCTGCCCGTTGTTCGACAGCGCGGCGGCAAGGGCCTTGATCTTCGTTGTCGGGTTCATGCCTTCCAACGCCTGATACAACGCCGGAAGGTCCGTGGTCAACGCCGTGATCAGGTTGTCAATCGTGACCTGTTGCGTGCTGACAGCCGAATTTGTATGGATGCTCTCCAAAACACTGATCAGCGTCCGGGCCTCTTCGGCAACGCCTTTGATCTCCGCAACCTTTTCTTCATAGGACGTATCAATGGACGCGATCTCGTCAAACAGCGTCTTTTCCGGCACGGTCGTTAATTTCGTCAGGATATCGGCAAGCCCGCTGACCATCGGTTCAACGGCGACCATCAGCACATTGCCGATGGTCGTTTTAATGGTCTCCCACGAACTCTGTATGCGCCTCAGGCTGTTGGCGTACCCGTCCGAAGTGCGGGCAAAGTCGCCCTGCGCGTCCGATGTCGCTTGCATGATGTACTGATACCTCAACGCCATCTGTTCTGCCTGAGACATGGACGAATACGCCTTGTCGAGGCCCTGAGACAGCGCGTACGCCTCAAGGTTCGCCACGCTCAAATTGATGCCCAACTCCTTCAGCGGCTCGGTCTCGCCGGATATGCCGCTCTTCAGCTTTCCAAACGCGGTATCAAAGTCCAAGTTATAGAACGATGCCATATCGGCGGCAAGTCCGGCGATGGTCGTTGACATTTCCTTGACTTCAGCCATGCCGAAACCGGATGACTTGAGTAACGCGCCCAGTGTGGACGCGTACCGCAACGCCGCCGTCTGTGCCAAACCAAACTGGCTTTGCGCGGTCTGCGCCCAGTCGTATATCTCGCGTGCGCTTTCCCCGAAAACCGTGTCAACAACGTTGCTGACCTCGGCGAGATCGCTTGCCGCGTTGATGCAGTCAATGGCGAACTGTTTTAACGCCTGTGCGGCCTGTTTCGCCGCATTCGCGACAACGCCGCCCAGCATCTGGCCCACGCCCTGCAAAACGCCGCTGAACATTGATGAGGAGTTGGCCGCGCCCTGTGTCGCGCCCTCCCATTGTCCGGCGGCTGATCTCAGTCTGTTTGTGGTATCGTTTATCGTTTCGCTGACCGCCGAATTATCGGCCCTGATTTCAAACTCGACGCTTCCGTCAGCCATGTCCACCACTTCCTTCCCCTGCCATCTTGAGAAGCGAATTGGCAAGGTTGTTCACACCCAGGTTGTATGAACGTTTTATTTCTTCCTCGCCCTTTTTTATCGAATACCGCGCTTTCGCTTCTATCAGCGCGGCCCGTTCCTTCCCGTTCCATTTCGTGGCTTCCGGGAGCGGCCTTGCACGGATATCAACGATCTCGGAATACCGTGTCCCGGTCGGGATGTTATTCAAAAGTTCCGTGAACTCTATCCAATGAAGCCTTGCTTTATAAAGGTCGATGCCGTATGCCTGACGGAACGCCGCCCGGATCATGTCTGCATCTTGATCGAAATCCGTCATGCGCTCCCCGCCGCCGGCCTTCCCTTCCGCCGAAGGGATCAGCGTTGCGCGGGCAAGCAGGAACACAGCAAGCTGTTTTTCTTCGTTCCTCGGCGGGTTCCAGACTATTTCCTTCATGGCAAGGTACATCCGTACCCCTTCCGTGTACCTTTTGTCCTGCAAAATGTCGTACATCCTCAGAACATGACGAAAGTCCGTTTTAAGGAAATAGATCCACTTGCCCACCCGCACCCAGCGCGGGAGCCGCGCTTCAAGCTTCATTTTCCGAAACGCCTTTTCTTCCCGATCTTCTTCTGCTTCGCAACCACAAGGCCGTTAAGCCTTTCGACAAAGTACCTTGTAATCATCGAGAAAAGCTGTTTCGGGTTCCCGTGATAAAATGTGACAAGCTGTTCCGTCTGCTCTTCGCCGAACATGAAAACGCCCATCTTCCGGGCAAGCCGCAGGAACTCCTTGTCATCGGCTGTTTTTTCGTCAAGGTTCTTCAATTCTCCGATGATCCCGGTCATCTCGTCTATGATTCCCAGCGGGTCAACGTCCACCGTCAAAACAAGCCTTTCGGCCCCTTCAACAAACGCGACCTTGTCCCGCACATGGTTTGAACTCATTGTAAACATCCGTTACATCCTCCCTTGTAACTTCAAAAACGGGACTCCGGCTGTTGCCCCGGAGTCCCTTGTGTGCCTGTATTATTGGGTAACCGCTTCGGTGGTTACGGTGGGCTTGCCGTCCAGCGCGATGGTGCAGGAGAACGGCACATCGTCCGTGGTGGAGCCGCCGACATCGCTGATATCAAGGATCGTGCATCCGCACACGATGGTGGTTTTCTGCGGCGTGGAACCGGAATAGTCGATATGCTCCATCTTAAAGCTGGTCTTCCTGTCCTTGCCAAACTTGTACTTCAGTCCGCACACGTATTCCTGCGCGGCATCGCCGTAGATCCTGCGGCCAGAAACGGTGTACTGGGGCGCGATGCCCGTCACCTCATTGGTGGCGCACCCGTCCTGGCACAGGAAAAAGTACTGCTTGTTCTGGCTGTTGATGTTCTCGGTGATAGACTCGATGCCGGCACAGA
>AUXO012259708.1_pt1 | contig 12713 bp, 13 predicted proteins | sample 768731 | NCBI WGS metagenome assembly AUXO01 (sample SAMN02715735, study PRJNA202380) | gut metagenome | biome: sheep rumen | host: Ovis aries | place: New Zealand: Palmerston North | reverse complement strand
TCTTCAAATCTTTTTACTTTCGGAGGAATAGCATATATTCTCTTCTTACCATCAAACTTAAAAAGACCTGATAAGTTTATGTTCATCTCTCTTATATCTATTGCAATATCAAGTATATCTCTTACTTTGATAGTAGCTACCATTATTTTAATGTTTAATAAAAACATAACAAGTGGTCAACTTTTCCCGTTATATTTATCTGTTAGATATATAGAATTTGGTACTTTTTTTCAAAGGTTAGATTCTGCATTTATCCTAATCATGAATCTTGCTACCTGTTCATTTTTAGGTATATATGGAAATTTATGCATTAATATATTAAAAGAATTTACTAATATTTCTGATTCTAAACCTTTAAGTTATCCTTTTGTTCTTCTTCTATATGCTTCTACTGTATTTATTGATTCTAAGTTCGAATTAGAACTTATACAAAATAATGTTTTCAAAGTATTTTTCTTTTTTATAATAGGACTAAGTCTATTTATTTTAATTTTATCTAACATAAAAAAAGGAGTATATCATGAATAAAACTACAATTAAATTTTTAAGTATAGTCGTAATTACAATTGTATTTATTTATGCATTTTCTGCATCTTATACTTCAGATAGTATTGATAATATCTCATATGTCATTGCCTTAGCCGTTGACTTATGTGAAGATGAAAAAAATCTTCAAGTTACATTTGAATTTATGGACACATCTTCTTTTTCAAGTAAAGAATCCTCTGGTAATTCTGGAGCAATTATTGATACAGTAAATGCATCATCTATTAATAGTGCTATTAATTTATTAAATGCATATGTTGGAAAAGAAATAAATTTGTCTCACTGCAAAGTTATTGTTTTTTCAGATATACTTGCAAAAAGAGGAATTGCTTTTGAAGTAACTGAGCTTATGAATAATATTCAAGTTAGGCCTTCTACTAATATAATAATATGCAAAGGTAATGCTTTAGAATATATACAAAAATCTACATCTGATTTAGAAAAAATATTAACAAAATATTATGATATTTTTCCTAATAGTAGCGAATACACAGGATATACTTCAAATATAATGATAGGAAACTTTTACAATTATTTAACTACTAAAGAGGCCGGAAATCTTGCAATTTTAGGAGGAATAAATCCCAAAATATCTTCCTCTTCTTCTGAAAAAGATTCAAGTGAAGGTTCTTCAAAAGAATCTTCCAATAAATCAGATGAAAAAACATCTAATGATAAACCAATTAACAATGTCCCTATTTCAGAAATGATTTCAGGAAATGCTCCTATTCTTGGTGAAAGAGGAACAGAAAACATTGGTCTTGCGGTAATCAAAGAAGGAAAATATATAGGAGATCTAACAGCTGCAGATACATTATGTCATACTTTAATCAGTGGAGAAGTTAATTCATTTTTACTTACTATTAATAACAATGATATATATAAAAACTATATTGATATTGCTCTTTTTGAAAATGTTCCTGCTAATATAACAGTAAAAATAAAGGATGGTATTCCTATTATTACTATTAATCTTAATCTTGTTGGTAGAATAAGTGGTATCAAAAAGGGAATAAATTATTCTAATGTATCAAATGATATAAATCTAGATGAATTATCACAAGCTGTAAATAAAGTGTTAAGAGAATATATTATAAATTACTTACGTAAAACTTCAACTGATTTTAAATGTGATATAGATTATTTCTACAATTTTGCAAAAAAGAATTTTTTAACTTTACATGATTGGCAAAATTTTAATTGGGCATTAAAATATGAAAAAAGCAAATTTGAAGTATCAATTGATTCTCATATCTACTATAGTTTAATTGATTCTAATTAATTTTTGAAAGGAAAATATAATATATAATGAATAATCTCTCTATAAAAATTATTTTTTTTATTATAACAATTACAATATTTATTTATACCTCTTCCTATGCTAAATTTGAAATGACATATAATAATAACATATTAGGAGGTATAAGTATATTTATATTTAGCTTAATAAGTATTATTTTTAGTAATGTAATGTTTTTTACATTATAAAAAAGCTATATAACAAAAAAGACCACTTTTTTGTGGTCTTTCATATATTAAACTTTTAATTTCCTTTTTACTGGTTCTGGTGCTGGCGGAATTAATGGACTATATGTGTCACCATCAAGTACATCTACTTCAACAGTTCTAGTTAAAATATCTGTATAACTGTACGTAGCATTCCTTGCCCCTTCAACATATTTTACCGTAAAAATATTAGGATACGCTTTTTCTATTGTAGCTTCCTTTTCAAAAAATCTGTTTCGACCTAAAGATCCTTTAACTATGATTTTTTGACCAATTTTTTCTAAGATATCTGTCTTTAAATTCATAATGTCTGTTGAGCAAATCATATAATCACCTTCATTTCAAATTCTAGGTGTATCTTATCATAATATACATAAAAAGTCAAAAGAAACACATTTTTGTAAAACTTTGCTATTCGTTCAGCCCGTTGCGTTTTAAAGTTTTTTTTGCTTTTATTACATTTGTATTACAATTATATTACAAAAATATTACAAAATCATAATATCTATATTTTTCCTTTTTCCGTTCGCACCAGTTCCTCCTATTCCTTTTCTACCATCCCTAACTAGTTTTTCAATATCTTCTATTGTAATATAATCATAGCTATCTGTCGTAGCTACTTTTTTTGCTATAACTAATGGATCTAAAAAATCTATTAATATTCGAGCAGGAGAAGAAGCAAAATTAGCGCCTGCCATAATTAATGCTTCATAATAACTCTGGCAAGCTCCTGCAAAAATTACAATATCACTATTTGTATCTTTTTCATACCTTCTTGCTTCTTTTACTGTTTCTATAAAATATTTAGAATTTTTGTAATTATAAATATCATAGTATCTTCTTTCTTTATTTACCATTTCATCATGTCCTGTTATTATTAAGATGTCTGGGTTATAATATTTTAGAAGATTATATACCATTTTAGGTTGTTTATTTTCAGGAATGTTTTTTACTATAGCATCTAGTCCCATTTTTTTATAATACTGTAGTGATTTTTCACTATATTTTTTATCGCCATCTAGATGCAAAATTTTTCCATTTATTTTTTCCATTTTATCACCTCTAAATGTCGTAATAATATATTCTATGTCAAATATTATTTAAAGTGATAAAATAAGAGCCTTAACCTTAGTTAAGACTCTATAGTTTATTATAATGATGTTTTTCCTAATCTAGCTTTATTTATTAATAATAAATCTTTAACATCAATTATGTTATCTTCATTGACATCTCCAGCTTCAAAATATATACCTTCTAGTATTGATTTATTAAGTCTATGTTTATTTAGCATTAATAAATCTTGTATTGCAGATTTTCCATCTCCATTTGTGTCTCCTTTAACTACAAATGTATATTCATATTCATCATTTAATACTATTCTCATTCCTGTTCCAACTATATCTGAATCATTTACTTCTTCATCCTTGCTATTATATATTTTTATATCTGATGCAACTATTGTCATATTATCAAGCATCTCTGATGCAGTTGTATTAGGATTTATATGACTTATTACAGAATCACCTACTTCATATTTTTCTGATTCTATACTTACTTCTTCTATTTCAACTTCAATATTTGTTACTATAATTGTTTTTTCAGATTCATTTCCAAGTAAATCTTTTACTTTTATGATTTCTCCATTTTTATCTGTATTTTTTCTATATGTTTTAGTTAGTACTTTTTTATTATCTGATAATTCCCAACCTTCAACTTCTTGTACTTCTTCATCTGCAGTTATTGTTACAGTTACAGGTTCTGTTGTTGATTCTGTTTCACTGTATTCTACTTCTAAAACAGGAGATTTCCTATCTATATTATTTATCACAATTTTTTGAGTTGCTTCATTTCCTAATAAATCTTTTACTATTACATTTTCGTCTACATTATCAGTATATGTTTTAGTCAAAGTCTTTTTATCTGAAGATAAATTCCATCCTTCAACATTTTGTACTTCTTCATCTGATACCATTGTAACAACTATACTATCTTTAGTTTTTTGAGTTGTACTATATTTTACACTTAATGTAGGTGCTTTCTTGTCCATCCATGTAACTTCTGCTTTTGTCTCTCCTGTCATTCCATAATCATCAACATAAGTAAAAGTAAATTCTCCATTATCTTCAAATGTATGTTTATCGCTTCCTTCATTGTTTGTTATAGTTACATGAGTTCTATTTGTAAATTCTATTGTTGCAATTACGTTTTCAGCAGTTAACTCTTCTGTACTATATGTTATTTTCGTTTTTATTGGGTAAAGAATTGATAATGTAGTTCTATCTGCTTTTCCACCAATTATTTGCACAGTTGCTGCTTTATCTCCTAACTCTTTTAAATCAACTGTTACAGTATTTCCTGATACAGTACAATTTTGAACATTAAAGTCACTTGATGTATATATCATACTACTACTTTGTTTTGCCGAGTCAAATATTGGAGGTAAAGTTACTGTTAAAATATCATTTTCTCCAGAATCAGCTGTAACCGCTATTCTTTGATTTGAAGCATAAAATGTACTATTTTTTGAAAATTTTCTATCTATTAGACTAACATCTGAAATACAGTTTTTTGATACATCTAATTCTTGTAATGTTCCAATATATGTATTTAATGGTGTTATATCTGATATTAAGTTTCCTGAAACATTTAATTTTCTTCTAACTCGTACATTTGCAATTTTGCTAAAAGCTTCATCTCCGATTATATTATTACTTAAGTCTAATTCTATCAAATTACAATTTATTAAAGCCAAATTTGAAATATCTGTAATTCTATTATTAGATAATTGTACGTATTGTAAATTTTCTAGTCCTTTTAATTCAGGAACTTCATTAAGTTTATTTGAATACATACTTAAATTTTCTAATTTTGTTAAAGTTTTTAAACTTGGAACTTTTTCTAATAAAGCATTTGATATTGTTAAAGTTCTAAGAGATGTAATTTTTTCTACCCCAGCAATATTATCAATTTTATTAGAAGATAAATCAAGTACTTCTAGTCTTGTTTCTTCATCTTCATATTCTGACTCATTCAAAATCTTATTAGTTAAATTATTAATTGAATTTATATTTGTCATTCCTGTATTATTTAATATCAAAGTATTAAGTTCTTTCATATTTTCAATTACTGAATACTTATTTTCAATTGATGTTTCAGAAGCATCTAAAATCATCATTTGATCACATGTTCTTATTGGCTCAATTGTTTTTATTCCTTTGTTTTTTGAAATATTTAAGTCTTTTAAATTAAAGAAATTTTCAAGTCCTGTAATATCTGTTATACCATAATTTGATAAATCCAACTTTTCTGTTTCTTCTATTAAGATATTATTACAATTTAATATTTTTTCTGCTGATATTACATATTCTGCATTTTCTCTACTCATTAAATTATCTCTAATTGCACTAGTTAATCTTGGATCATTAAATCTTAATGAATCTATAGAATCTGAGCTATCTGAAATTATAAATCTTATTTTTGATCCATCTGCTATTCCTCCATTTAATGTAACTGTAATATTTTCAGCAGCCTGTGGATTTTCTTCTGTATCTTCTGGTTCCCACTTATGGTCAATTATTACATTATAACTTCCTACTTTTTGATAATCTTCATCTTGATTTAATGTACATCCTTTTGTATTATATACTGCATTTTCTGCATATACTATGCTGTTTGGATTTTTAGCCTGTTGCATGATTGGAAGTAGAATTATATATTGGCTTAAATTTATTTTTTTATAGAAAATGCTCATATCTATTAATTGATCTTGTAGTCTTATATATGCGCCATTTGTTCCTATACTTTCTATTGCACCAACATTATATATATGGTTTTTTTGCAAATCTAAACTTTTTATTTGATTTCTTTTAGGTAAACCATAAAATACAGAAATATCAGTGATATAATTATCATGTAAATCTATTATTGTTGCAGTTAATCCTTTAGTTTCAATATATTCATTTCCATCTTCATCATATTTTGTTTCATTATGTACAAAATCATTTATAGAACTTATATCATTTTCTGCAAGATTTATTTCTTTTAAATTTTCTAACTCATAGCATCCATCTACATCAGTAATATGATTTCCTTGCATATATAGTACTTCTAGATTACTTAATACTGTTAGGTCTCTGAAATTTATCATTTCAACTCTTTCATTTTTATTCATGTAGCCAATATCAAGTTTTTTTAGGTTTTCCAAATAAGTTAAATTATCTCCAACCCATTCACCATTTTCATCTTTATATGCATAATCAGTATAATATGTTTTAACTATTGGAAGCGGGCTAGTTTCAAGTCCTCTTACATATAGTTCTTCAAGGTTTTCTAAATTATATATACCATTATTATCATTTAATTCTAGAGTTGTAATTCCTGTATTAGAAATATTTAAAACTTTTAAATTGTAAAAATTTAAAACTGTTTCTATACTAATTAAACTTTTATTTTCTGATACATCTAATGTAGTTAATCCACTTAAATTTGATATATCATGTAAATCGTGAAAACTTGCTGAAGCCATATATAATTCTTTTAGATTGTTTAATCTTGATAGAAAGCTTATATCTGATAATCCTATTCCTGATAAGTTTAATTTTACTAAACTAGTTTTAGATGATAATACATTTTCTAAACTTTCGCTACTACCTAAAAAAACATTTGTATCTTTTCTTCCATTTTCATTTAAGTTTAAATCTGTTATTTCTGTTAATTCATTTAATGGTGTTATATCTAAAATTTTATTCTTTGCTAAGTTAATTTTTTTCAAAGAAGTTAATTTTTCAATTCCTGTGATATCTGAAATATCCTTATTTTCTAGATTAATTTCTATAATATCAGAAATATTTTCAGTAGGAATTTTAATTGTAAGATCACTACTATTTGCATCTCCTAGCAAAATATATTTTTCTAAACTATTACTTAAAGCCTCAAACATTTTTATATCTGTACATGTAATTGTTGTTTTTTCAACAGTTGCTGCATATATAAAATATGATGAGCTTGTTAATATTAACGCCCCAATTATAATAGATAATAGAATTTTAAAAATCTTTTTTATTCTCTTTGACATATGTACCTCCAAAATTCATCTTTTCTATTTTATTCTAACATATTAGCAACTTTAAAACAATATTTGCAATCTTTCATTTTTATCTTTTCTTTTAAAATCCCTTGTGTACCAATGCTTTTCTTCTTTGTTACATTTTTGTTACATTTTTATTTCAAAAAAAGACAGTATCAACTGCCTTTTCGTTTTTCGTTTATATATTTAAGCCTTGTTGCCATTCCTCCTCTTATATGTCTTTCTGACTTATTTTCATCTAAAATCTCTCTTACCTGTTTTGCAAGTATCGGATTTATTTTAAGTAATCTTTCAGATACATCTTTATGTACTGTACTTTTGCTTACACCAAAAGTTTTTGCTGTGCTTCTAACCGTCTCTTTTGTTTCAATTATATAATGTGCTATTTTTACTGCACGTTCTTCAATTGATAATCCTTTCATAATTGCCCCCATGAATTCTTTTGTTTAATTGTATTCACAGTATTACTCAATTATGATTATATTTATATTCATCACTATTATATAATTACCTCTTTATTCTAATTAACCATACTAAATTATTAAGTTTTTTAATATTTTTAGTAAAATACTGTCATCAAAACCTTATACACCTTGAAAATTATGTAAATTTGTGATATAATAGTAATTGTTCTAGGAGGAAAACATCATGAACAAAAAGCTTACTTTTAAAAAATTTTTAAAAGAGAAGGGTGAAAAAGGAATCGGCTATGTTGCTGCAGATTATGCAACTTTAGAAGATTCTGTAACAATCTATGTTCTTTCTGAGAAGTATAATATCTCAAAAAGTGCAGTAAGAACGTGTATCCGGTATGCTGTTGTAGAAGGTTTGGTATCTTACAGCGTAGCAAACAAAATGAAAGAAAAAGCACATCGGAATCAGATTCGTCATACTCCTGATTCAGAAGAAAATGCTGTAACAACTTCTGATAAGTATTATGACAGGCTTTTCCGCATGAGAGATTCAAAGATTTGTGATCCTTTAAAGTCACAGCTCAATGAAATTGAGGTAAAGATTGAAGACTACAAATCATATACTCCTAATGGTGCAGAAGCTTTGCACTATAAAGAAGAGTTTGAAGAAGCTCTCAAATCATTACATTCAGCTTTTAACAAAATTCTTTAAAAGATTCTGCTTTAAACCTTAAGCTATTAGCTTAAGGTTTTTCTTTTATATAATCTTGCATAATATACTCTTTTGTGATATAGTTATGGTATTCATAGGAGGATAATATGCCTAAAAATAACTTTGTAAAAAACTTTGGTGAAAAAAGACTAAAAAGACTTGCACAAGATCGTGCAGAGGGTAAAACTCTTACAGAATTATCCTCTTTCTACAAAATTTCTAAAACAAGAGTGCGGAAACTGATAGAATATGTATTTGTTACACCTGGTATAATATCAGATTCAATAGCAATTGAAATTGCTAATGTAGCATGCAGCAATCAGACTCCTCATTCAAAAAAGATTAAACCAAAGCGCACGAGTAACTATTATGATAGATTATTCGATGAGCGGCGGAAAAATCATGACAATCAAATTTTAGATCGTTTAAAAGAAGTCCAGTATATCCTAGACAATTTTAACGAAATTTATGATTGTTCCTCTGAATCAGAAAAGTTACGAGAAACTCTTGAAAACGAATATCGCGAACTTGAAAGATTTCTTGATTCTTAATTCACCACCCCTTAAGCTTGTTGCTTAAGGGGCTTTTTTATTTATATTCTTCCACAATTTCTTCCCAACTTGTGACTAATTTTGCCCCTTGTTTTATTATTTCATTAGTTCCAAAAGAATTAGCAATATCTATGTTTCCTGGAATTGCAAAAACATCTCTTCCTTGTTCTAAAGCAAACTCTACTGTAATCATGGTTCCACTTTTTTCTTTGGCCTCCACTACTAATACACCTTTACTCATTCCACTTATTATCCTATTTCTGGCAGGAAAATTTTGTTTTTTAGGAGGTGTTCCAAGTGGATATTCTGATACAATAGCTCCTTCTAAATTTATTATTTCTTTGGAAAGTTCTATATTTTCTTTTGGATAAATAGTATCTAATCCATTTCCAAGTATTGCAATTGTTTTTTCTTTAGCTTTAATTGCTCCTAAATGAGCATATGAATCAATTCCACGTGCAAGTCCACTTACTATATTAAATCCATTTTTTGATAGATTAAAAGCGAAATTTCTAGCTACCATTTTCCCATAGTCACTTGCATCTCTGCATCCAACTATTGCTATAGATAATTCATTTAAAATGCTCTTATTTCCCCTAATATATAAACAAATAGGAGGATCATATATTTCTTTTAATAAAACAGGATATTCCTTGTCCATAATTGAAATAATATCTATTTTATTCTCTTTCATGTATTTTATATGTCTTTTAATATCTTTTTTTAATTCTTGATTTGTTATTTGTGAAGCTAATTTCTCACCAATTCCCTCAATTCTTAAAATTTGACTAAAACTTGCATTATATAAATTCTCAATTGAATTAAACTCTTGAATTAATTTACAAAATCTTTTATATCCTAAATTTCTAATTAATGAAATCCAAACTAAATATTCTTTTGGTTCTATTTTTATATCTCCTTTCTTGTGCCAATAATAATTATATCACAAACATATTATAAAATCTACATTACTATCCAATAAATTTATATTTATTGAACAATTAAAAAGCTTCCCTTAAGGAAGCTTAATTTTAAACAATCATATTTTTAATTATATATTTCTATTTTATTTCAGTTGCACCCCATTCAACTGCAACAAATCCGCTTCTTTCAGGTGTAACTATCTTTTGTTCTTGTACTTCTATAGGATTATTAAGACCTTTAAATGTCATTAATATTCTGATTACATTGTCTGGTTTAGGTGTAATTTCTAATGGCATATTTTCATTTATTTCATCCATAGTTGCAAATCTAATATAATTATATTTATTAGTTTCTAACTTTGGAAGCCAATAAACTATAAATTCCTCTGATTCTCTTGCATTTAATCCAAGTTTAGCAAGTGTTCTTTCTAAAAACTCAGCAGAATCAGTTCCTTTTATACAAAATCCGTATTTTTCAACTTTAAATTCAACTTTATTATTGTTTTCATAATATAAAGCATATAAAGATTTATTTGTATCTAAATCTATTAAATCACCATTTGGTTTTGCAATTACATTCCATCCATTTAAATACTTTGGATATGATACAGTTAAATTATTTTTATATCCTAATTTAACTGAAACATTTTCTTCTTCTTCAGGATAAAGATAAATAATAGGTTTATATGAAACTGTACTTTTCATATTCATATAAATCATTCTGGCAAATGAAAAATTGATAAAAAATATTACTATTATTGCAACTACTAATATTACAATTTTGATTTTATCTTTTGATTCATCATTATTTTTTTCATTTTTAAATTTTTCATTATTATTTTCATTAATATTCTCTTTAATATTTTCCATATTATTATTATCTTCCATTTTTTCTCCTATCCATATTACTTTGTTTCTTCTGTAATAATTATGTTATTTATATATCCTGTTTCATCATCATATATAGCTTTAATTGAATATGTTAAATCAGAACTATTATTAGAATACATTTCCGACAAATTATATAATTCATCTCTTTCTAAAATATTATTTATCAAAATATTCTTAGGAGGTTCCACTTTCTTCTGCGCTTCATTACTCGCAATTACTACAATTATTAATGTTTGTACATCGCTTTTTGATTTTTTATCTCCTATATATGATTCAAATCTACCATTAAATTCATCTATTTGTTCTTGTTTAAACATATTTTGAGCTGAACAATTATTATTACTACTATTATTAAAAATAGCAACTAACACAAAGTAAACTGGAAAAAATACAAATTCAGCAATTATAATCCACTCTAAGACAACAATGATTTTTTTATATTTGCTTTTTTTTTCTTCCAAATATATCACCCTTTCATAATAGTAATTATATAAAAATAATTTTTTTAAGTCAACAATCATTATAAATAATTTTTTACTTACATCAAAAGTATTATTTACCCAAATTAAACAAAATACTCTATACTTGTAAAAAATAGTAAAATATGATATAATAAATGTTGTACTTAGTACGAATAGAGAGGATATTATGGAAAAAATAACTACAAGAAAAATTCGAAAAAGAGCATTTTTAAACAAATTAAATGCTGTAACAAGATCAGTACGCCATGAGATAGAAGATTATATCGATTCTCACGAAAAAGAAATCGACCATTATGAATATGGTCGGATTCCAAATTTCAGAAAATATATAATTGTCCTGAAAAATGGAGAACAGAAAGTTTGGGATCTTTCCAATAGAGCCTCTTAAGTAAAGTCCCTTTATTGGGACTTTTTTTATTTTCATAAATTCAAGTAATTATGCATATATTTAAATAGTTTTTTATATACATATTTTGGAGGTAATTTATGATTGTTTTAAACGCAAAAAAAATAACTAACTATCTATTAGGAATCTTTACTGTTTTATTAGTTTTTACATTTATAGCAAGTTCAAAAAACGAAAAATATATTGATACTGTTAGTTTACCTATATCTGGAAAAACTGTAGTAGTCGATGCAGGTCATGGAGTTCCTGATGAAGGTGCAGAAGTTGGTGATGGAACTACAGAAGCTGAAACAAATTTAAAAATAGCTCTTAAGCTTCAAAACCTCTTAGAACAAAGTGGATGTAATGTTGTTCTTACTCGTTCAGATGAAAATGCAATTTATGATATTGATAGTAAAACATTAAAACAGAAAAAAATTTCTGATATAAGAAATAGAGTTAAAATAGGAAATGAAAGCTCAGCAGATATATTTGTGTCTATACATTTGAATAAAATACCTCAAACCCAGTATAGTGGTTGGCAAACTTTCTATAACGAAAAAAGTCCGGAAGGTAAAAAACTAGCAACATCTATACAGCAAAATTTAAATGAAGCTATTCAAAAAGAAAATAATAGAATTGCATCTAAAATTGAAAATATATATATTATTAATAATGTACAAATCCCAACAACTATTGTTGAATGTGGATTCCTTTCAAATGAAGAAGAGAAAAAAAATTTACTTACTGATTCCTACCAAAATAGACTGGCTTGGGGAATTTATAATGGAATAATTGATTATTTTTATCAAAAATAAAGAGAGCCTGCGCTCTCTTTTAATTGTTTATAAATAAATTTAAATTTTATCTTACATCCTCTTTTGGTTCTCCTGGTTTTTCAAGAAGTTCAGGATTTTTTAAATATCTTGCCATCTGTCTAAATGATGATGCATAATAATATCCATCGCAAATTCTTTCATCTCCAACAAATCCTACAGTAATACACTTTTCTTGTTTTATTTCTTCATCTTCATATACATAACTTTTCTTTTTTCTTCCCATTGCAAAAAATAAACTTGTTGTTCCAAAATTGTATAAATGATGATATATTGCATCAATTCCAAGTGAACCTACATTTGTTAAATATACACTTGTATGAAATGGACTTAACTTTATAATTGTTTTTGGCATACAATTATGCTTATCTAAAAACATCAA
>AUXO015861934.1_pt1 | contig 12715 bp, 11 predicted proteins | sample 768731 | NCBI WGS metagenome assembly AUXO01 (sample SAMN02715735, study PRJNA202380) | gut metagenome | biome: sheep rumen | host: Ovis aries | place: New Zealand: Palmerston North | reverse complement strand
TTTATGAATTTAATATCCACTCTATTATGAGTTTCTTTATTTCGTAATACTCTTCTTTTTCAAATTGCATATTTGCTATACAGTATTTTTTGGAAGCAATATGAGAACAAAACATACATTCATATACATCATAACAATCTTGAATAAATAAGGAATTGTTGGCTTTATTTGAACAAATAACATTATAACTATTACTGCAATTTTTTGAATCATCACATCTTATACAAAAATTGCAGGTACTTGATCGTTGAGAGGCAAGTAAAAATTCAGAATTTACACAAGAATCACAGTAAACTATATTTTTAGAGTCATTGCAATCTGTACAACGATAGACATTTTCACAACGATAAATAGTATCACTTTTTACTACATTTATTGAATCATAAACTCTTTCTGTTGTTGTTAAATTAATTGTATTCCAAATATCAATCAATTCTTGCAAATTATTTATTTTTCTTTTTGGAATCATCCAACCTATTGTTGAATCTCTTTTTTCCATATTTTCATTTGTTATAAATCTACCACTACTAATTGAATCTGCCCATGTTATCTCATTTGTCGTAGAATCATTGACTTGTTTTGGTAGTTTTACATCAAAGGCAAATTTCTCTAATATTGTTTCTAATGAGCTATTATTATTTGTATCAAAGATACCTTTAAATATTTTATCAACTATTTCAAGGGCTTTACTATCATTCATCTTTTATTACTTCCTTTCTTGTGGAATTAGATATTAAAATGTCTTTTAACTTTACATTACTATTTAAACTAAAGCTTATTTTTTCTTGTTCTTTGTTTTCATTATCCTTACTACTTATGCTATTTTTTCTCTTAACTCTAGGTATACTTGTATAATTTAGAGTCATTCCTTTGAATGCGGGCATCATTATTCCGTTAACTCCAATTCTAACGATGCATTCTCTATTATTTAATTCTGTCAATAGTTTTACTTTTAAATCTTTCGAATCATCTAAAGGAATTTTCATGTTAAAATTATCTACTAATATATTGGCATCTAATTTTGATACTCTAAAAATAAAATAATTTATAACATTGGCAAATATTGAATGTTTTAATTCTTCAGAAATCTGACTAAAATACTGCCCGGCTAAAATTAAAGACAAGTCATATTTTCTTGCTTCTGATAAATATCTTGATAAAATTGGATTTTCTATTACAGCAACTTCATCAATAATAAAAATTATATGTTCATCAATTACTCTTTCTTGGATTATCGTTAGTAATTGTTGCATTATTAATCCTGAAATCGTTTTAGTAACTTTATCTCCTAGTTTTGTTCTATCAAGAGAAAATATTGTTAAAAAGTTTTCATGAACTGTATCTTTTAAGTTTTCACTTTTTTGTTCTGAATTAAATACAGGTATCATTTCCATTTCATCTATAAATCCTATAATTGGAGATATTGCTTCTCCATAAGACTTTGTTTTTAAATCATTAAAGTCAGATAAAAAGAAATCAATAACACTACTTGGTAAGTCTAACTGAAGTTTTTTTATTAATTCATTTCTGTATTCTAATTCTAATAATAGTTTTCTTAAGTTTTTAAAATTAAATGTTTCGTTTTTTAAGAGTATATGTATTGAATGTCTTAAGACTCTTTCTAACTTTGAATTGTACTGATCGGAAAGCAATGATTTTAATAGTTCTAATAATAATTCTGTAGATGATATGATATCATTACTATTATTCATGAATAAATCAATACTATCTAGAGTATATTTAAAATCAATTACTTTACCAATTCCTCCTATATCGTTTTCTAGTGCTGCATGGGGATCAATTACTACAAATTTATACTTTTGTTTTAAGTTTTTATTCTTATTAATACTATTAATTATTAAGCTGATAAATTTTGATTTTCCACATCCAGATGCTCCCATTATTATCGAATGTTTATCAAAACTAAAATTATTTTGACTTAAATAGAAACTACCTTGTAAATATGGAAAGGTATCAACTGCTAAAATTGCATTATTAGAATCGGTATTTAATAAATGTAGTATTTTGTTAATTTCTAAATATTTGGGACAACTTTTATAAAAGTATCTTTTATTACTGCCAAAATCTATGGCTAATACATTAGTTGGTTCTTCAAGAAGCAGATGATACTTTTTTAAACTTTTATTTTCTTTAACATAATAAGCTATTTTTGATTTTACTTTGTGATTATACAATTTTACAAAACTAATTTCTAGGTATTTTAGGATTCCTTTATTTTTAACTTCATAATAGTTAATTAAACCTATAATACTATTTTCTTTTTTAGGAAGTGTAGGTAACACATATGTAGGTTTGGGGACATTTTTTGCTTTTACGGGTTTTAATAAAAAAGCATTTAGATCATTAATTGTAGGTGGAAGAGTACAGTTTGTTTTTATAAAATATCTAATTTGATTCTTATCATTAACAACTAAAATTTTTCATTTTTTTAAAAGACCATTATAGTTTGATATTATATTTATTAATTTTGACCATTCATCTTGTGAGGTGGATTTTTTTGTTAAATATACTTCAAACATTAACCTCATAGCTTATCACTTCATTATAAGTATATCATATCACTAAAACTAAAAAAATAATTTTCTGGATTTTATTTTTCTAATAAATATATCATGGGCATTTCTTTTCTTTTTTCATACAATATATTGTTAGGAGGATTTTATGGAGAAAGTATTGGAACTTCATCATTTAAAAAAGAATTATCAAACATCAAAAGAAGAAATATTAGCTTTAGAAGATATTAGTTTTTCTGTTTTTGAAAATGAATTTATTTCTATTATTGGACCTAGTGGATGTGGAAAAAGTACTATTCTTTCTATTCTTAGTGGTCTTACAATGAAATCTGGTGGAACTATTTCTATAAAAGATTCTTGTAAAATTGCTTATATGTTACAGGATGATTGTCTTCTTCCTTTTCGTACTGTTTTAGATAATTGTCTTATTGGCTTAGAAGTTAATGGTTTATTAAATGAAGATAATAAAAATTATGTTATTTATCTTTTAAAAACTTATGGTCTTGAAGATTTTATAAATCAATATCCTGATAGTTTGTCTGGTGGGATGCGGCAACGTTGTGCTCTTATTCGAACTTTAGCTATAAAGCCAGATATTCTTCTACTAGATGAACCTACTTCAGCTTTAGATTATCAATCTGGATTAGCTATTAGTAATGATATTTATCAAATTATTAAACAAGAAGGCAAAACAGCTATTATGGTTACTCATGATATTTCTTTAGCTATTAGTATGTCTGATCGAATTGTCGTTTTATCGAAGCGCCCAGCTTATGTTAAAAGCATTTATGACATCTCTTTTGAAAAAAGAAAACTTCCTGTTGAAAATAGAAAGGCAAAAGAGTTTTCTTCTTATTATGAAAAAATATGGGGGGATTTAGATGTTCATATTTAGTAGTGAGCACAATCAATTTATAAAAAAGATAAAAAAAGAAAAGAAGATTGTTCTTTTTTATCAAATTTTTATTTGCATTTTTTTTCTTCTTCTTTGGGAAGGTCTTGCTCGCTTTTCGATTATTAATTCTTTTTTATACTCTTCTCCTAGTCAAATTCTTCATACTATTCTTTCTTTAAGTAAAAGTGGAGAATTATATCATCACATGTTTGTTACTATTTGGGAAGTTTTTCTTAGTTTTACGATTTCATCTATTTTGGGAATCTTTATTGCTTCTTTATTATGGAGATTTGAAAGATTATCAAAAATCCTAGATCCTTATATTGTTATTTTGAATTCTTTGCCAAAAGTAGCTTTAGGACCATTAATTATTATTTGGATTGGTGCTAGTATTCATTCTATTGTTTTTATGGCATTAACTATTAGTATTTTTACTACTATTATTACTATTTATAATGGTTTTATATCTGTAGATAAAAAATATATTATCTTATTAAAGAGTTTTGGGGCAAAAGATCATCAAATATATCGAAAAGTTATTTTCCCTAGTAATTTATCTTTGATTTTTTCTACTTTAAAAATAAATATTTCATTAAGTCTGATTGGGGTTATTATGGGAGAGTTACTAGTATCTAAAAGTGGTCTAGGTTTTCTTATTATGTATGGTTCTCAAATATTTCAGCTCAATCTTGTTATTAGTAGCATTTTTATTCTTGGTGTTGTTTCCTATCTTATGTATATAATTATTGATAAAATTTGGAATTTTATCAATATCAAATACTAATAATATTTTTTCTTGAGTATATTCTATACATTAAAAAACAGGACTTAAAATCCTGTCCGTTATTTATGTTATATTTAAATGGTGAATAATAATGATTATTTAGCTATTTTCTTCTTTAAGGGTTCAATTAAAGTGTTGACAAAATTTTGAGGGTTATATATATCTCTCACACTTGGGAATAATTGTCCTGATGTTTGATTTGTATTGCGGTGAACAACCCATTTTGCATATACAATATGGTTTTCAACTTTGTCTACAACGGTTTCTGAATTAACTATTTCACCACTGTAAATATCTTCTCCTACAAGAAATTCACCACTTCCTTGATTTACATAAAAGGTTCCGTTAATTCTATCATATAATCCTGCTTCACTATCATTTTTTCGATAACAAGGAACAAAATCTCTAACTAATGTTTCGTTATCATATATTTTGTAGGAGTATAATTTTTGAGGTCCTTGTGATCTTACATTATTTGTATTAACTGAAAAGATGTACATATTGTCATAGCCATGAAAGTTTTCATAGGCAAATTCGTGGAGAATATTTCCATCTAGTGATACTATATTTTTATTAAAGTCCAAAATATGTCTTAAGGTATCAGATGTCCCCTTAGAGACATTTAATGAATTGTATCCCACTAACCATTGACCACCATTAGCCCAAGTTGAGCCAAACCTAAAGCGTTGCTTGCTATTATTAGCGTCCTCTGTTCCAGTAAAGTAGAAACCGTGTTCATTCTTTTTGGTCGTATACTGAAAGTCAGCTATAATTCTAGTATCTTGATTTGGGGTAAATCCTGTATTTATATATTGCCCATTAGCATGCTCGACGGTAGTAGTTCCTTCAATATACTCAACCTCTTGATACTCATCTGGAATAGTAGTATCGCTACTAATCCAACCAACAAAATCATAGCCATCCTTTGTTGGAATAGGTAATTCCCCATAAACTTCATCTGCATGCACTATCTTAGTAGCGGTATCTCCGCTTCCAGTCCATTTTTCACCATTTGGAATAGTGCCGCCATTTGGATTAAAAGTTAACGTTAAATCTTTCTTTATATATTCTGGTGATAATGTAATATTTTCTGTTATTTTAATAGTTCTTTGATATGTAGTGATATTGTCATTCCATTTTATATCTAGTCCTTCTGATTCTCTGTTTACTGCTGTTAAGGTGATTGAAGTGTCATAGCTATATGTTCCCGACAAATTACCTTCCAATATATATTGTGGGTTATTTATTGTTAAATTGTATTGTTTTCTCTGGTATTCATAAATCACTTCAGTACTACCATCACCATTAATAGTTATAGTTTTAGTTGATGGAGAAGTAAATCCTTGATAGTTCTTTACTGGTGGGGTTACTTTCTCATCCGTAGTCCCCATATTCTCTTCTGTATCGGCTATATAATAGTTATCTAGGTCTAAATTTTGCTTTTTATGTATTACCTTATATGGTGTGTCAGTTCTAGCAACGAATATTGCCTCTATTGTAAGAGGTCCTTTAACAATCGTATTAGATGTTACTTCGTTTTCCTTATTGTCTACCCATTTTATAAATTTATATCCCATTTTTGTTGGTAGTGGTAGTTCTCCTATTGCTTCTCCATAAGTAATTTTTTTAGTTATTAACGGTTCTCCATCATTTCTATTTATTGTAATATCATATGTTTCAAATTTTCCAATTATGTTTATGTCTGTAAATTTTATTGAAGTTTCGAAATTCTTCTGTGCAATTACAATAAATGGAATAGGTAATATACTTAATAGCAGTAATAATGTGCCAACTTTTAATTTTTTTGATTTTTTGTTTATTAAAGTTAAGAATAGTCCAAACATGCATAATATTAGAGGAAGTATCAAAGTTATTATATTATTTCCGGTTTTTGGATTTACAATAATTTCTGTTTTTTTACCATCTTCTCTTGCAAAATTAATTTTTATGGTTAAATCACTAAGCTGTATTTTGCTTTCATTTAGTAGTTGCTTATTATAAACAAACTTTACAGTAACTTTAGTTGTTTCTCCTTGGGATATATAATTTTCATCAAAATTGTATTCTACTTTTATATTATCACTTGTATTATTATCTACTATAGAATTTATCTTATATTTTGATAATTCATTGTTTTTTAAATCAAGTTCGACTGTAACATAATCGTTTAATTCATTGAATGTTATAGTACTATCAATTAAATTATTGGAAATAGTTAGTGGTGATACTGTTATAGTACTACTTTGTTCTTTAACTTTTGCATCTACTATTTCAATATTGTTTGTAGTGGCATTTACTGATGTTATTCCTATTATCAATATGATAAACAAAATTCCTAAAACTATCGTCTTGCATTTTTTCATACTCTTATCAATCCATTCTTCTTTATATATATGACTTATTTATCCATCTATCTTATTTTTTTATTGTACTATTTTTTCTTCTTTTTTTCAACAATTTTTAGAATTCAAAGCTTTTTCACTTTGTTAGGGATATAATTACTACTTTGATTAATTTCTTTTGAATAGAATATATTAGAATATACATAGGAGGTGGTGTCTATTAATCTTCGATGCTTATATTTATATATTGTTATATTGGCACTACTTATTGTCATAATTGGATTAATTTTTTAATTGTATATTCAAAAAAGAAAGGTAATTAAATAGTACTTTTCTTTTTTATTTTTATCAGTTCGTTATTTATGTAAAATGAGAAGCAGAACAAAATATCTTTTGATATTATGATTTATTTTTATACAATCACCCTATTCTTATTATAATGTTGATTTTTTGTCAGCAAAAATTAAGCACTAGCTTGCTTGTTACCATGAAATGTCTACGGGTAAACATAACAGTTTTAATTTATTGACGTAAACCACAAGTATTATATATTTTTTAAATTTTTTCAAATTATTCCCCATTGTTTTTTTAATGCGATATAATGATGATAGAAAGGAGTAATTTTAATGAAAGAGAGATTTAATGAAACAATTAATTCTATTATTATTTCATCAGTTTTAGTTTTTATTATAGGATTAATAATGGTTCTATTTCCAGCAATATCAATTGAAACATTTGGAGTTATAATATCAACTTATATTATTATGCATGGAATTATCTTAATTTATTTAGATATTAAAGCAACGAATTATTATATTCCATTTGATGGATTTTTTCCTGGTATTTTATCTATATTAATGGGAATTTTTCTTCTTTGTAAATCTAATCTATTACTAGTAGTATTTACTATAATTATTGGTATGTGGATGATATTGTCAAGTATTAACCATATTAAAGTAGCGATTAAACTAAGTCATACAAAACTTCCTTGGTTACAAATACTAATTCTTGGTATATTAGATTTAATTGCTGGTATTGTTATGATATTTAATCCATTTGAAGCAACAATCTCATTGACATTATTTACAGGGGTTATGATAATGATGCATTCTATGATTACTATATTTGATCTGATAATCATAAAGAAAGATATTAATGGTATTAATGAAGCTTTAAAAGATGAACTAAAAAAAATCACAAAGTAGTTTTTAATTATGAAAAAAAGAAGGGATTTCCTTCTTTTTTTTTAATTTTTTCCAAATACTGTGAATGATAGCATTAGCCCTCCACAAATGTTTGCCGAATGTTCATTATAACCATATTCACCAAAAGTAAAAGGCATTATGAATGGAACGTTTTTCGTTTCTTTTATTATTTGTTTATGAACCTCTTCTATTCTTTTTCCTATGCCTAACTTTCTCCCACCACTATGAATTAAAATATAGGCTGCTGGTTGTGTATATGTCTTTTTCTTTAAATTTCTTATCGTGTTTCCTGTTGAATGAATTAATTCATCAGTAGTTATTTCACATTGAATGATTGCAGTTCCTTCTACTACTTTGTTTCCTAAAGTAATTGTGTCATCAGCTGTTGTTTTTGTTCCCATATCATTTCCAAAAATTGGATGTCTAATAACCGTTAAATTGCCTAAAGGATCTTTAATTCCTAGGGGCTTTACGATTGAAGAGGCTAATAAATTAAAACCAATTAAGGTGCTAGGGGATACATGGACCCAATGAGCATATTTTTTTAATGCTGATATTCCATCAATAGATACTAGTGTTCTTTGGTTTTTTACTTTTGTTATTAATCCACAATTATTTGTTTCTTTATATGCACCTGTAAAAGCAGTTGCAATTTCATTATCAGTATAGAAAAATGCTACAGCAACTCCATCTGATAGAATTGTATTATTACAGATAATTTTCCAATTGCCACTAATCGTATCATCTGCTGCACTTCCTCCAAACATTGGAACTCTTCCTATAATGTCTTGAATTCCCATTAAATATTCTTCTTCCTCTTTAGGTGTTGCTACCATATAAAAATAAGATGGTGCTTTTATTGTTTGGGCATTCTCTATAGCTGATATTGCTATTTTTCTGCCTATTACCCGAGGATTTCTACCAGCTTCATGACAAGCAATTCCAACCTTTGTGTTTTCATCTATAATTGATAGCATCCCAGCAAAACCTTGCTCTGAAGTTATAAATCCTTCTGGAACAATAATTCCTCCACTACTAGTGCATCCTATAATTGGTGAAGAATTAATACTTTGTATTCCTTTTACAATCTGTTCTATATCACTTTTTGCTGAAGTAAATAAAAAGTTGCAGCTAACATTCTTTTCGTCTTTTATTGTTTTTGTAGCACACTCTAATCCCATAGTAAAACTATTTGGATTTGTACTATATCCAACTTTTGCTTCCATGCTTTGTGCCTCTTTAATAAGCTTGCTTATATAAAGAAATAATATTATCTACGGTTACTTCTCGTGGATTTCCGGTGGTACATATATCTTTTATAGCTTGCTCAGCTAGGGTTGGTATCATCTCTTCTTGAACTCCAATTTCTCTTAGAGTTTGAGGAATTCTTAGCTTTTGAGATAATTCAACTACAGCATTTACTACCTTTTCTACTGCGGATTCATCATTTAAATTGTCCATATTTAGTCCAAAGGCCCTTCCCATATTTCTAAATAATTCTGGACATACTTCTCCATTAAATTTTAAAACATGGGGAAGTAATATTGCATTAGCCAATCCATGGGGAGTGTCAAAATAAGCTCCTAATGAGTGGGCCATTGAATGGACAATGCCTAAACCTACATTAGAGAATCCCATCCCTGCAATGTATTGGGCATAAGCCATTTTTTCTACAGAAATTTCATCTTTTTCGTTGGCTGCTTTTTCTAAATTTTTATAGATTAGAGCCATTGCATTTATATGAAATATATCAGGAATTAACCACCCTGCTTTAGTAATGTATCCTTCCATAGCATGTGTTAGAGCATCCATTCCAGTTGTGGCAGCTAGTGACTGTGACATGCTTTGCATTAAATCTGGGTCAATAATAGCACATACTGGGATATCATGGACATCTACACAAACCATTTTCTTTCTTTTGGTCTCGTCTGTTATGACATAGTTTATTGTGACCTCTGCTGCGGTTCCTGCAGTTGTTGGTAATGCAAATACTGGTAATCCTTTATTTCGTGTCTTTATAGCCCCATCTAGGCTTATTATCCCACTATGCTCAGGATTCGTCATGACAATAGCTATTGCTTTTGCGGTATCAATAACACTTCCTCCGCCAACAGCAACAATAGCATCAATATTACTTATTTGGGCTACCCTTAAGCCTTCTTGCACATTAGCTATCGTTGGATTTTGTTTAACATTTAAATATTCAAAATAAATAATTCCTTCTTCCATTAAGATTTCTGTTATCATTCTTGTTACATTTGCTTGTACTAGCGTTGCATCTGATACTAATAAAACTTTTTCATATCTTCTTGATTTTAATTCTTCCGCTAGTTTTTTTCTAGAACCTCTTCCAAAATATGATGTTTCGTTTAAAACTACTCTATTTATCATTTTCTAGCCTCCCATTTTCTTCATTATATCACAATTTAATAAAATTACGTTCTTTTTCTATAATTTTATTTTAATATGTCCTGAGATTTTGAATTTAAGTTCAAACTTCCTATTCTTTTATTTAAATATGCATAATATCCTGCCGCTGCTATCATAGCTGCATTGTCTGTACAATATTTTATTGGAGGAACTGATAGCTCTACTCCTAATTCCTCGGCAAGCTCTTGCATTGATTTTCTTAAAACTCGATTTGCTGCTACTCCTCCAGCTATTATAATGTGTTTTATATTTTTTTCTAGTACTGCTTTTTTTACTTTTGAAGTAATCGACTTGACAACTACATTTTGAAATGATGTAGCTAAATCTGCTTGACGTATTTCATTCTTTCGTTGATTTTCATTATGAACTAGATTGATTACAGCACTTTTTAAACCACTGAATGAAAAATTGTAACTATTATCTTTTAGAGGAATAGGTAGCTTATAGGTATCCTTCCCTTCTGTTGATAACTTATCTAGTTTTGGACCTCCAGGGTATTCCAATCCTATTACTCTAGCAACTTTATCGTAACATTCTCCTATAGCATCATCCAAAGTTCCCCCTATTTTTTTAAATCTATAGTGTTCTTTCATTTCAATTAGTTCTGTATGGCCTCCACTTACAACTACTGCGAGTAATGGAAATTCTAATTCTTGTACTAAGCTATTAGCATAAATATGTCCTGCAATGTGATGAACAGGTATTAATGGCTTATTATAAATAAAAGATAAAGTTTTTGCTGCCTCTAGGCCAACTAGTAGTGAACCAATCAATCCTGGTCCATAAGTAATTGCAATAGCATCAATCTCTTCCATTTTCATATTTGCCTTTTGAAGGCACTCTTCTAAAACTATAGTTATGTTCTTTACGTGATGTCTGCTAGCAATTTCTGGCACTACTCCTCCAAAATCTTTGTGAATATCGATTTGTGAAGAAATTACTGTTGCTATTTCTTCTCTCCCGTTTTTGACAATTGATGCGCTAGTTTCATCACAGCTGCTTTCTATTCCTAAAATATAAATATCTTTCACAATATCATCTCACTTCATCTTAAGTCTTAATATAAATGGTTCTTTTTAGAATTCTTTGTTATCTTTTTTTCTTTCCATTAAAATGCCGTCCACACCATCATAATAGCCATTGCGAATTGCTTGTTTTACAAAGCCCACTTTTTCATATAAATGAATCGCTGGAAGATTTTCTTTATTTACTTCCAGTGTAATATCTTTTTCCACATGTTTTAGAAAAAAATTCAATAATTTTTGACCTTTTCCACAGTTTCTGTGACTTTTTTTTATTTCGAATTGATTAATTTCTGCTCTTTCATAGATATCACTATAATAAAGATAACCTAGAAGTTCATCTTTTTCTTTCAATATTAAATATCTAGCAAAAGGATTATTTTTAAATTCTTGTTTTACTTCATCAATTGAAAGAAAAGAGTTTTTAGCTTCTTCTAAGTTATTTTCTGTTAATTCAATAATCATTTCTTACTTTCTTCTGCCTCTGTTAATTTTAAGTATTCTGGATTTACAGCATGTGGATTTATTTTTTTTCTATCTTTAAAAAATTCCACTATTTTTAATATATTAGGATCATAGCTTGTTTTATCTGAAAAATCATCAAATTCATCATTTGTGATAATTTCATATTCTTTAATATTTTTTAGTTTTTCTTTCAATTCTTCTAATTTTATATGTTGTGGTTTTAATATTTTCTCATTTTTATTCCCATAAATGGCAGCATATACAAAACCCCTTCTGGCATCAATCATCGGTACATGATTTGTTTCTTTTTTACCTGACAAAGACATAGCTTCTAAAGAATAAATTGTTGTGATGGGAATATTTAAACTCCAAGCATAAACTTTTGCTATAGTAAGTCCAATACGTATTCCAGTAAAGCTTCCTGGTCCATTCACAACAATTATCTTTTTGATATCAGTTGGTTCTAATCCACTTTTTTCAAACATCCTAGCAATTTTTGGCAAAGCCACTTCTGATAAATTTTTATCATCTTCTTCTTTTATCTCTTCTATTACTTTATTTGAATCTACAATAGCGGAATATAAATACCTAGAGGAAGTATCTATGTAAAGAATCATAATATAGCCTCACATAGTTCTTCATACTTTTTTCCATATGGAATTAAGGTAATTGTTCTTTTATTTTCGTCTTCTGTTGAACTTTTGATGATGATATCTAGACGTTTTTCTGGTAAATAATCTGGAATCATATCGGCCCATTCAATAATAGTTACACCTTTTTTGGTAAAATATTCTTCTATTCCTAAATCCTCTACTTTACCATCAAGTCTATAAACGTCCATGTGATATAGGGGTAACTCTCCTGATGTATATTCTTTAATAATATTAAATGTTGGAGATGTTACTTCTTCCTTTACTTCTAACGCTTGGGCAAACCCTTTTGTAAAAACTGTTTTTCCACTTCCTAAATCTCCTTTTAAGCAAATTACCATATTAGGAAATTTTTCTGATTCAATATTTTGTGCTAATTCAATTGTTT
>AUXO012333479.1_pt1 | contig 12715 bp, 7 predicted proteins | sample 768731 | NCBI WGS metagenome assembly AUXO01 (sample SAMN02715735, study PRJNA202380) | gut metagenome | biome: sheep rumen | host: Ovis aries | place: New Zealand: Palmerston North | reverse complement strand
CATCCGCTGACTAAACGGCACACCGCGCAGCTGCTTCAGCTGTGTGAGCGCCACGGCGTTGAGCCGAGCCTGTACGGTGAGGACTGCGTCTGGTACGGCGCCGCGTGCCGCGGGTTTTTCCGTGCGGTTTCCCGCATTCTCGGCAGGGATATTCCGCTCGATCTCCGCCACTACACGTTTGTAACTTCACGGAAGGAATGGCACGCACTGTCCGGCCAGCTGCTTTACAAGGCGGTTGTCTACGGTGACACGCACAAGCTCGACGCATGGCTGTCCGAGCTGCGCAGAACGGCGCAATACGAGGCCGAACCGTCGGTTTTCTGCGGCCTGAAGAACATCGAGATCAATGCGGCGGGGACGGACAAGGGCTCCGCACTGCTGTACCTGACGAAGCATCTCGGTCTTTCCCGTGAACAGGTCATGGCGTGCGGCGACAGCGACAACGACCGCACCATGCTCTCCGCGGCCGGTCTTGGCGTTGCAATGGGAAACGCGCCGCAGCACATCCGTGCACAGGCGGATGCCGTCACCGAATCCAACGAAAATCACGGCGTCAGCCGGGCCGTGGAGCGCTTTGTCCTGCAGAACGTCTGAACCGGCATCGTTTCCAAAAAATATCAGCCGCAGGCGGCACGGGATCGTTCTCCCTCCTGACCTGCGGCTGTTTTGTTGTCTGATTACTTTTTGAGAATGTGATAGCGGATGTAGGCAAACGTCTTTTCCTCGCCCTGCTCCGCGAGCATGTGCAGCATATCCTCCAGCAGGGCCCGTGTCTCGGGATGCATCAGATAGTGCGACTTCGATTTGTCATAATAGGCGAGCGGCGCACCGTCGGTATATTTTTCCCCGAGATAGGTCTTGCTCGCCGCCACGCGGTCACAGAACATTTCTGCGACGTATTCCACCGGCATCTTCATGCCGGCCAGCGGGCTTTCCTCGCCAAGGGAATAATCAAGCCAGTACTCCAGATGATGCTTGTTTCGGCCCTTGTGATGCAGCCACGCGCTGCTGTAGCCGCGGTCCATCCGCTCCGCATTGTTCGGGCTCTGAAAGCCCTGATAATATTTCGCACCGACGAGAAATTCCACCGGACTGTACTTCGACAAATCGTGCAGCAGACCCTGACGGTACAGTCCCAACCGGAAGCAGTGCCGGCAGACCAGCATGCGGTGATGATTGACGGTATTCAGGTGCCGCAGCCATTTTGGCTGATTGTTCGGGTCATCCAGCGCCGGAATGTGCAGTGTGATCGGTTTCATGCGTTCCCCTCCGTTTCTGTCCGCCGGAATACGCCTCCGGCCCGTTTTTGCGGCAGCACGCCGCATGTGTTCTCTGTTCGCGTCAGAATATCAAATTGAGCAGGCCGAGAACAAAGCCGACCAGTGCGCCGAGATTGACAACGGCAGTGAGCTCCTTTTTCATGACCGACAGCACGAGCTGCTCCAGCTCCTCCGGCGGCAGCGCGTTGACCTTTTCCTCTGCAATGCCCCCGAGATCCATCGTGCGGAGCAAATCAGCCGCACGCGCGGACACCATCGCCTCGTATGCCCGCAGCACAACCTGTGACAGGGATATGTCCGCATCCATGAGCGCCGCATTCACATCGCCGACCGTCTTTTCCTCCGCCGTACTCCACAGCGCCGCGACCTGCGGGGCGGCAAGGCTGTACGCGTTGGTGTTCACATAGGCATCCACGCCGTCCCGAATCGGCTCGGCAAAGCTGTCCAGCACATCGCCCCGCAGCATCATGCCGATCAGTGAGCCGGCCGTTCGCTCGCGCACGGCGTTAAGCACCTCCCGCGCAATCGTTTCGCCCAGCTGCATATCGCACAGCCGCTCTGCGATCACATCGGTCAGCTTTTCCTGCAGAACGGCCCGTCCGGTGTCGTACGCGGTCTCCTCCATGACGGTGCCGCACAAAGCGCGCAGCGTGGTGTCCGACCGGTCTGCAAGGGCGCTGTCCACACTTTCCCGCAGACTGTCCTTCATTTCATCGGACAGCAGCGTGCGCTGCAGGTCCTCCTTTGTGAGCAGCGTTTCCCCGACAACGCTGCCGATGGCGCGTGCCAGCCGCTGTTTCCCCTTCGGGATAATGCCCGGCGTGAACGGCACCCGCCGCCCGAACAGCGTCACCGGCCGCAGCGGACGAAACAGCATGCGCACCGCAATATAATTGGTAAAATAGCCGATGACCGCGCCGATCGCCGGTCCCCAGAGCACTTTTAATACGTCCAAATCTTTTGTTCTCCTCGGTTTTTTGTTTGTATCCACTCTATACCGCCGTGCACAAAATGTCAATAGACGGCATGTCTTCATATTTTGTTTACAGTCTTCATATTTTATTTACAAATGATGTCTATGTTTTCCATGTAATTTTGCGCAAAAGCGCAGAAATTGGCGATCATTGCCCTTTCTATTTGCCGATTCCCATGATATAATATGTCGGTATAGGAGAAGTTTTCCCAACGCCGCTGCACACGGCGAAACCTTTCCGGCGGAAAAAACGCCGGCCGGAACCAAGCGCCAGAGCTGCCGTGCAGGGTATGCTGACGAGGTGGAAGTGATCGAATTTTCGGCGGATGCTTCCCGCCCGTCTGACACGCGGGCGACCGTGCTTTTTCAAACCGAACAGGCGACTGTACGAACAAAGAAAGCACAAAGGTGTCATACTTTATTTATTCCTCGGAGGTAAACTGTTATGTGTGGAATCGTAGGTTATGCCGGACATGAGCCGGCGGCGCCCTTCCTGCTGGAAGGTCTTCAGAGGCTGGAATACCGCGGCTATGACTCAGCCGGTATCGCTGTATTCTCCGACAAGGTGCGCACGGTCAAATCGAAGGGCCGCCTTGCCGATCTGCGCGCAAAGGTCGATGCTGCCGGCGGCGTGCCCGGCTGTCTCGGTATCGGTCACACGCGCTGGGCAACTCACGGCGCGCCGAATGACATCAATTCCCATCCGCACACCAGCATGAGCGGACACATTACCGTTGTACACAACGGCATTATTGAAAACTACATCCCGTTAAAGGAAGAGCTGGAAGCGCAGGGTGTTGTCTTCCGCTCGGAGACGGACACAGAGGTCGTCGCACAGCTGTTTGATAAACTGTACAACGGCGATCTGGTCGGCACACTGATCGAGGTCATCGGCCGGATCCGCGGCTCCTATGCACTCGGCATTCTGTGCACCGATTATCCCGACACGCTTCTCGCCGTCCGCAAGGACAGCCCGATGATTGTCGGTCTCGGCGAGCATGAAAATTACATCGCATCGGACATTCCCGCAGTGCTCGATCACACGCGCAGCTATTATCTGCTCAACGACAACGAAATTGCCGTCATCAAGGCGGAGTCCGTAGAACTGCTCGATCTCAACCGCCAGCCGATCTCCCATGAGGTTTTCACGGTGAATTACGACATTTCCGCGGCAGAAAAGGGCGGCTATGATTACTTCATGATGAAGGAAATCAAGGAGCAGCCGAACGCCCTGCGCACCTGCATCGGCTCACGCATCCATGACAACGAAATCCGTCTGGATAAACTCCGTCTGACCGACGAGCAGATCAAGAATATCGGCCGGATTCACATTGTCGCCTGCGGCTCCGCATGGCATGCCGGCATTGTCGGAAAATATGTCATTGAAGAGCTGACGCGCATTCCGGTCGAGGTGGATCTCGCCTCGGAATTCCGTTACCGCCGTCCGATTCTCGCCCGCAATGACCTGTGCATTGCCATCAGCCAGTCGGGCGAAACCGCGGACACACTCGCCGCGCTGCGCGAGGCGCGCGCAAATGATGTGCATGTGTTGTCCATCGTCAATGCGGTGGGCAGCTCGATTGCCCGCGAAAGCGATGATGTCCTGTACACCATGGCGGGACCGGAAATCGCCGTTGCGACGACCAAGGGCTATACTACCCAGCTCGCAGTGCTCTATCTGATTGCACTCAAATTCGGCAAAATCCGCGGCATTCTCAGCGATGCGGAGGAGAGCCGCCTGCGCACTGCCCTCGAAGCTCTGCCCGATCAGCTGGAACAGCTGTTTGCCGACGAAGCTGCTCTCGAAGCGCTGGCCAGACAGCATGCGGAAAAGGACCATGTGTTCGTCATCGGCCGCGGCATTGACTACGGTGCATCGCTCGAAAGCTCGCTCAAGCTCAAAGAAATTTCCTACATTCACTCGGAGGCGTATGCGGCAGGTGAGCTGAAGCACGGTACAATTTCCCTCATCGAGGAGGGCACGCTTGTCATCGCCGTCGCCACGCAGGAAGCGCTGTATGAAAAGCTCATCAGCAACGTCAAGGAAGTCAAGGCGCGCGGCGCGTATGTCGTTGCGATCGTCAAGGAGGGCAGCCGTGATGTCGAGGGTGTTGCCGATCAGGTATTCTACATCCCCGACACGGCAGATATCTTTACCTCCACCCTGACCGTTGTTCCGATGCAGATATTCGCTTACTATACCGCCATCGCACGCGGCTGCGATGTCGATAAGCCGAGAAACCTCGCCAAATCGGTAACCGTTGAGTAATTTCATGGCACGAAAGCAATCGCGTGACTGCTGACCCGCTCCGTGGAAAACGGATCATAAAAAAGAGACCTCCCGCTGCAGAACAAAAAAACTGCGGCAGGAGGTTTTTCTTTGCACAGATAAAAGAACCACGGAACACCCGCGCGGAAAGGCGGGATACCTGTCAGAAATCCATCGCCATGCGGCTGGACTCTTCCTCGCTCAGCTCGGTCACATGCGTCTGCATGACGCGATATACCCGCTGACACATGTTCAGAACCGTCGGCCGGTGTGTGGTTACAATGATGGTTTTACTGGGGTGCTTCCGAATGATGTTGCGCAGCACCTGACGTTCTGTCGTTACATCCAGCGCGGATGTTGCCTCATCCAGCAGCAGAATCGGGGCATCACGCAGAACCGCGCGGGCAATCGCGATGCGCTGTGCCTGTCCTTCGGAGAAGCCTTTGCCGCGCTCGCCGATCTTCGTATGGATCGTATCCGGCATTTTGGAGACAAAGTCCCACGCACACGAGGTTTTCAGCGCCTCAACGATTTCCTCATCCGTCGCATTCTCACGGACCATCCGCAGGTTTTCCGCAATGGTGCCGGAAAGAATCGTATTGCCCTGCGGCACATAGGAGAAAAGGAAACGGCTGTCGGCGTTCATCTCTGTCTCCCTGCCGTCGGACGAGCGGAGAAACGCACTGCCGGCATCCGGCCGGATCAGACCGAGCATCAGACGGATCATCGTTGTCTTGCCCTCGCCGGACGGACCGACCAGCGCCACGATCTCGCCCGGCGCCGCATAAAACGCGGAGTCCGTGATGACACGGTTCTCCTCCACGTACGAAAAATTCACATCCCGCATGCGAACCTCGAAACCGTCCTTCGCCAGAGCTGCAAGCTCTCTGCTCTCCGGAATATGGCGCTCGCGCGGCAGATCGATGAGCTCGCGGACACGGTGTGCGGATACCGAGCTGGTCAGGAACGCGGGAATAATGCCTACCACACTGTTAAACGCACTTGCCAGACGGCCCCGCTGTTCCAGAAACAGTGTCATCGTTCCGTATGTAATCTGATTGCTCCACAGCAGATACAGGCAATAGCCGAACGCTGCATACTGAATGATCAGACCCAGAATTGACATAAAGATGTTCGTCTTGATGGTGAACATATTGTAGTCCAGACTCATCTTCCGGAAGATCTTCTGCCAGCCGCGCAGCTTTCTGCCGTACTGTTCCGTAATGCCAAACGACTTGATCGTATCGAAATTATAGAAGGTTTCGACCTCAAATCCGGTCATTTCGCTGCTGACCTCTTTTACCCTTCTCGCATAGTCCCGCTGCTTTGTAATCAGGAACTTGCTCATAAGAAGCATAACCGGCGCACTCGCAAAGGCCAGCAGAGCCATGATCCTGTTATAATGCCAGATGACAGCGAACGTCACGATGAAATTATAAATCGCAATGATGATGGAGGGCAGCCAGCTGATGGCATTGCTGCTGACCGTACCGACATCGCTGTTAAATCGGTTGAGAAGATCGCCGCTGCTGTAGCCGTTGATGGCTTTCCAGTCGACATCTATGATCTGATCAAAGATATCCGCCTGAATGTCGTTGTTGATGTCAATGCCCAGCTTGGTCGACAGCCGGTCGATCAGGCTGGAAAACGTCAGGCTGAAGGCCGCACTGCCGATTGTCACAGCGATCAGAAGGCCCAGCTTGTCTGTCTGTCTGCTTGTAATGATATCTATGACATATTTGCTGGCGACGCTGGCCACCATTCCCAACGAAGTGCTGAACACACCCAGAAAAATGTAAAAAAGAATGGCTCCCTTATAGCGTTTGCTGTAGGTAAAGATCCAGCGCCAGTCGTCGATGATCTCGCGGATACTTCCGTCCCTCAGACTGGTTCGCAGCGTATGCAGCGACTGAAACAGAGGAGTTTTTTCTTCAAACTGATCCATATAAGCCTCCTGATCAGACAGTGTTTCGATGCATGACAGAATAAACGCGGTTCAGAAACGGCCGCATCGGCAGCAGTGCAAGCCAGATTGTCCGGAAAAACCACCACCAGAAGTCCCCCGGGGCAATCGTCCGGCCTTTGCGCACGGCCCGTATGACCACGGCAAAGATCTGATCCCGGCGGACGCCGGTTTCGATCTCCATCTGTCCATCCCCCACGATGTCATAGACCGCTGTCCCGCCGGAGCCATGAACGCTGCAGATCCGATGCAGAACAAAAGCTCCGTCATCCCGCTGATAAAAAACGATGTCTCCCTTCTGCGGGGCGGCGTCAGGCGCCTGAAGCGTGACACAATCCCGGCGATGACAGAGAAACGGCGTCATACTGCTGCCTGAAATGCGCAGATTTACGATGTCGCCGGCCTCGATTCGCGCCCGCAGAACGGACAGATATTCATACGTATTGTACGAATTTCCCTCTGAGCGCTCCCGATCGGCGCCCAGAAGCTCCTTCAGCATCGCGGCCTCGTCCTGTTCCTGTGCAAGCAGCGCATCCGGAAGAGAGGGGATGTCGGCAAGTCCCAGATGCACCCGCCCGATGCGGAACAGGGCTGCTGCGAAAGATACGGCGTTGACAGCAGTGCATTGCCGCAGCACCCGCTCCCAGTCGATCTGCTCTCCGTATGCTCCGGCATACAGGCAGATATCACAGACCTGACGCAGTCCGAACTCACCCGGAAAATGCAGCATCGCACGGCAGATGAGGAAAAACAGATGGTCGGTATATTGCATGGTGATGACCGGAACTCCCTCCGCCGTTTGTGTCAGGCAGTCGGTCCAGACATTCCGAAAAAACCGGTTGTATCCGCCGTCAGCATCGGCCTCCGGCGGGAACAGATACCGGTGCACATCAAGATAGAGCCGGCTGTCCCTTGCCCTGTAGGAGATCGTATGACGCAGGCTCAGCTCCGCCTCCGGCGTATCTGTCTCAAGTCCATATTCCAGAAGCGCCTCGTGGACCCGTCCGATATGATCGGGAGGAATCAGCAGGTGCTCGGCTTGCGAGATTCGCTGATCCGGCTGTGGATAGAGCGCGCGGCAGATCAGCCCGCCGACCACCATGACCGCAAGTCCGCGATTGTGAAGAAAACGGTACAATGCCAGAAAATTCGCGGTCTGCTGCGTCTGCACGGTCATCAGCCGGGCGGCCTGTGCCGCATAAGGCGCCGGAACCGCACCGGAAACGCCGCTTTGATGTGCGGCGTCCACGATCATGGGCAGCACATGCCGGCGGGAAGCCAGCCGAAAAATGCCCGCCCAATCGGCGGAAGCCGCATCTTCGGGAAGGTCAGCTTTGGTTCCTGCCGCGGCATTCCCGAGTAAAGAGAGGAAAATACGTTCGTTTCGATCCATGATATCTCCAGCAGAATATCCCTTTTCCCTGAAAAAGGGACAGAGTTTATAATGGTCTTTATGATACCATTTTTTCAGTATGCACGCAAGGAAGGAATATGATATAATAAGCTGATTCCTTTACAGACAAGCAGGGGTGTGTATGAACGGTTATTTTTGCATCGGGGACTTTCATTTTCAGATCATCTGTCCGGATATTGTGCCGATACCAGAGAATTTTATGAAGTTTTCGGCAGAACCGGTGCCGGTTCCCTATCTCTACACGATTGTTCTGCGCGAGCAGCTGCCCGAGCCGGAAGGCGATCCGGCTGCCCGGCGGGACGATATTCTGGTCTTCCGCCGCGGATCGCTGGAGACCCGGTATCAGAGCCTGCACGGCGGATACGGGCATGACGCCTACGCCTGCATGCGGGAGGACAGTGACCGGCGCACAACCATCTTCCTGCGGCCTCAGAGTCTGGATGATATGCGGTACGACACATTTTTTACCTCCCTGTTCTCGCTGGAACGCCGCTTGATAGACCGGGATGCACTGATTCTGCACTCCTCTTATATTCAGTACAAAGGACTCGCCATCCTGTTCTCCGCGCCCTCCCAGACCGGAAAGAGCACACAGGCCGGTCTGTGGGAACAATATCGGGGCGTCCGGCAAATCAACGGGGACCGGTCGCTGCTGCGGCAGATCGGCGGAATCTGGTATGCCTGCGGATGGCCTGTCTGCGGAAGCTCGGAAATCTGCTGCAACGAACAGACACCGATTCGCGCAATTATTATGCTGAGTCAGGGCTCTGCCAATGAGGTCCGGCCGCTGTCCCAAATGCAGGCCTTTTCTCAGATATATACGCAGGTGACCATCAACCGCTGGAACCGCAGCTTTCAGACGCGCGCAATGGACCGGATTGAAGCCCTTGTTCAGGACATTCCGGTCTATCATCTGATCTGCACCATTTCCAGAGAAGCGGTGGACTGCCTTGCCGAAGCACTGCAAATTGAGTAAACCGACTGCGGCATGCAGCCCGTATTTTTGCGCCAAAAGCGTTCCGTCGTTCCGCGCAGCGAAACGCAACCGCCATACCATACAGCGCCTGCCGAATGGCACATTCCGATAAAAAGGGCTATCTCAACGCGATTGGATCGTTAGAGACAGCCCTTTTGTCTGTATTCCGGTTTTTATCAGAAGGCAAAATAGTTGTTTTCGTACTCGTCGAAAATCTTGCGGAAGCCCTTGACATTCGCCGCGATATCGCCGCCGAAGACAGCCGAGCCTGCTACGATGACATTTGCGCCCGCCGCAACGATGTCCGGCGTGTTGGTCAGCTTCGCGCCGCCGTCGATTTCCAGCTCACACTTGTAGCCGTTTTCGTCGATCGCCTTGCGAATCCGGCGGATTTTATCGGTGCATGCGTCGATGTAGCCCTGACCGCCGAAGCCCGGCTCAACCGTCATAATCAGCACCATATCCAGCTCCGGCAGCAGCGGCAGCAGAACGTCTGCGGGTGTGCCCGGCTTGACGGAAACACAGGCGCGCACGCCGGCCGCCTTGATCTTGCGGACCTGCTCGAGGGTGTCGCCGTTGGATTCATAATGTACCGTGATGATGTCCGAACCGGCCTTGATGAAGTCGTCCAGGTACTGGTCGGGATTTGCGATCATCAGATGGACATCGAGGGTCGCGTCCGTCGCCTTGCGCAGCGCCTTGACAACCGGTGCGCCAATCGTCAGATTGGGGACAAAATGACCGTCCATGCAGTCTACATGGACATATTCTGCGCCGGCATCGACAGCAACGGCGATATCCCGCTGCAGATTGGCAAAGTCAGCGGACAAAATCGAAGGAGATAACTTAATCATGTGACATTCGTTCCTTTCCCGTTCCGGGAGTGCACGCGGACTCCCTGCGTTTCATATAACTGGAGCAGGCGGGATGCAGCCGCGGCGCCCTGCTGCACCGCCTTTCGCATACGGGAGCTGCCTGCGCTGTGCGGGCGGCTCCTCACTGAATCCCGAGCTTCAGCTGCTTTGCTCTTATTATACAACAAATGTGACAAATATCCAATTGGTTGCAGCAAAGTTTTGCAAAACAAACCGGCGCACCGCAGAGCATCTCTCCGCAGCGCGCCGGCAAAACACACGGTCTTTTTACTTGAAGTATTTGACGCCGTTCTCAAACAGCGGCTGATATTTTTCACCAAAGATATTCCGGCCGACATAGCGGGTATACCGCTCGGTGTGACCCATCTTGCCGAGAACACGGCCGTCTGCCGAGGTGATGCCCTCAATCGCACACATCGAACCGTTCGGGTTGAACGCGATGTCCATCGACGGCTCGCCTGCGAAGTCGACATACTGGAATGCAACCTGACCGTTCGCAATCAGGCGGTCAATTTCCGCCTGCGGCGCAACAAAGCGTCCCTCGCCGTGGGAAATTGCAATCGAATGCACATCGCCCACCTCACAGGAGGACAGCCACGGCGACTTGACCGATGCCACGCGCGTCTGTACATAGCGCGACTGGTGGCGTCCGATCAGGTTATAGGTGAGGGTCGGACAGCTGTCATCCAGATCGCGAATCTCACCATACGGTACCAGACCGAGCTTAATCAGTGCCTGGAAACCGTTGCAGATGCCGAGCATCAGACCGTCACGGTTGTTGAGCAGGTCGTGTACCGCGTCCTTGATCGCCGGTGCGCGCAGGAAGGATGCAATGAACTTGCCCGAGCCGTCCGGCTCATCGCCGCCGGAGAAGCCGCCCGGAAGAATCATCATCTGGGACGAGCGAATCGCCGCCTCCAGCTCCTCTGCGGACGCCATCAGCGCATCCTGCGACAGATTGCGTACGACAACAATCTTCGCCTCGCCGCCGGCGGTCTCGACCGCCTTTGCCGTATCATATTCGCAGTTGGTTCCCGGGAATACCGGAATGACCGCTGCCGGACGGGCGTGCTTCACAGCCGGGGCCCCGGTATTGCGTTCTGTATAACACGGCTTTGTCAGCTTGTCATCTTCCGCTGCGGCGCGGGTCGGGAAGACGCGCTCCAGCGTGCCTTCCAGTGCCTGCTTGAGCTCATCCAGCGTGATGACTTCTCCGAACGCGTCAATCTGCGGCTGTGCAGTCGTCATGCCGACCATCCACAGCGGCATATTTTCCAGTTCCTCGGTCGCTTCGATCAGAATGCCGCCGTAGTTCTTGAGGAACAGCGCGTCCGGCGTAAAGTCAGGCGCGAATGCAAAGCCGATGTCATTGCCGATTGCCATCTTTGCGATGCCCTCTGCAATGCCGCCGGAAGCCAGTGCCCACGACGCGGCAACCTTGCCCTCGTCGATGAGCTGCTGTACGGTCTCCCATGTCTGACGAATCGCCGTGTAATCGGGCGAGCCGTCCATGTTGTACATCGCATCGAAGAAATAAACCGGATGTCCCGCCGCCTTAAACTCCGGCGAAATCAGATGATCTGCCTCCTGCGGAGCAATCGCGAACGAAACCAGTGTGGGCGGAACGTGCATGTCGTCATAGGTGCCCGACATGGAGTCCTTGCCGCCGATTGCGGCGCGGCCGAGTGCCTCCTGCGCCTCATACGCGCCGAGCAGTGCTGCCAGCGGTGTGCCGAATTTCTCCGGGTCGCGGTTGAGGTGTTCAAAATATTCCTGGAATGTGAGATAAGCCGTGCGATAGTCGCAGCCCGCCGCGACAAGCCGCGCCATGGATTCAATGACCGCGCACGATGCGCCGAGGAACGGATTCTGCTCCATGAAATACGGGTCAAAACCAAAGCCCATGACCGATGCGGTGGAGCACTGTCCGGCTGTCGGCAGTGTGGCCGCCATGACCTGTGTCGGGGTCAGCTGATTCTTGCCGCCGTAGGGCATAAAGACAGAGCTTGCGCCGATGGAACCGTCAAACCGTTCGGTCAGGCCGCGCTCCAGGCAGATGTTGAGCTGTCCGCACAGATTGAGCAGCTTTTCGCGCACAGTTGCGCCCTCAGCCGGTGCTTCAATGCTCGGTGCCGGCAGCGGTGCGACATGGGCATTCGCATGCTTGGACGCGCCGTTGGTGTTGAGGAAATCGCGCGATACATCGACAATCGTCTTGCCGTTCCATGTCATGCGCAGGCGGTTGGTGTCTGTGACCTTTGCCACAACCGTCGCCTCGATGTTCTCCTCATTTGCCGCCTGAATAAAGCGATCCGCATTTTCCGGCGCGACAACGACAGCCATACGCTCCTGCGACTCGGAAATTGCCAGCTCGGTGCCGTCCAGACCGTCATATTTCTTCGGAACTGCATTCAGGTCGATATCCAGACCGTCTGCCAGCTCGCCGATCGCAACGGATACGCCGCCCGCGCCGAAGTCATTGCAGCGGCGAATCATACGGGTGACCTCCGGATTGCGGAACAGACGCTGCAGCTTGCGCTCCTCCGGCGGATTGCCCTTCTGTACCTCCGCGCCGCAGGTCTCCAGCGATTCGGTGGTGTGGCTCTTCGACGAGCCGGTTGCGCCGCCGCAGCCGTCACGGCCGGTGCGTCCGCCGAGCAGAATGACAATGTCGCCCGGATCGGGAACCTCGCGGATGACATTTTCAATCGGTGCCGCGCCGACAACCGCGCCGATTTCCATGCGCTTTGCGACGTAGCCCGGATGATAGATTTCATGTACCAGACCGGTTGCCAGACCGATCTGATTGCCATAGGACGAATAGCCGCCGGCAGCCGTGGTGCACAGCTTGCGCTGCGGCAGCTTGTGCTCGAGCGTTTCATTCAGCGGAACCGTCGGGTCTCCCGCGCCGGTGACGCGCATCGCCTGATATACATAGCTTCTGCCGGACAGCGGGTCGCGGATT
>AUXO013411777.1_pt1 | contig 12717 bp, 15 predicted proteins | sample 768731 | NCBI WGS metagenome assembly AUXO01 (sample SAMN02715735, study PRJNA202380) | gut metagenome | biome: sheep rumen | host: Ovis aries | place: New Zealand: Palmerston North | reverse complement strand
ATTTCGTACATGATCATATTGTCAAGGGGTAATGTTGTACAAATATTATTTGACAATTTCTATACAATTTGTATACTTAAATTATGGCAACTATAGAGCAAATAAAAAATTATATATTGAATGTTTATCCGGTAGCTCAAAAAGTGTGTAAAAATAAAGGACTACCGGATCACCTGGCTAAAGTATGCCTTATACAGGGTGCTCTTGAGTCCGGATACGGCACAAGTACAATCATGAGTAAATATAATGCTTTATTCGGAGTAAAGGCTACTGATGAGGATATTAAGTATAATAAGTATTATGTAACTAATACTCTTGAGTATGATAAATCCCTTGGTAAATATGTACAAATACAGGCTAAATTTAAGTCCTTTGCTGATCTTACCGAAAATGTAGAGCACTATTTTTCATTGATTACTAATAAGCGTTATGGAGCTTGCGTATATAGTAAAGATGTAAAAGAGGCATTAAGTATTATATGGTCAGCCGGATATGCTACAGCTCCCGATTATGTATCTAAATGCTTATCAGTTGAAAAGATACTTGATAAATATATATCATATCAGACTAATCATAATTATAAGGTAATTACTCAACATGATCCTCTTAATGTAAGAGATAAGCCTAATGGGAATATAATAGGATCATTACCTAAAGACTCAACAGTATATATTAATGACGAGTGGTCGTATGTTCCTGAGCTTAACGGCTTTGTGTCTAATAAATATATTGAAAAGATAGGAGATATTAAAAATGACTGATGTAATAAGTGCTATAAGTACAGTAGGTTTTCCGATAGTATCATTCCTGATCGCAGCTTACTTTATTAAGTACAGTTATGATAAGAGTAATGAGATGTATACTCAGAGTATAGATAAGATTGGTAAGCTTGCTAATGCAATAAATAATAATACTATTGTGTTAACTCAGTTGGTAGAGGAGATTAAAAATGATAAGACTATTTCAGAGACCGACCTTAGATAGTTGGGTTGTGCATAAAATCAATACTAACCTTGCTAATATTATACTTACTCCCTATGATGAGGAGTGGTATAAATTAGATAGATACTATGTTCACAAGTCCGATATAAAGGACTTACAAATTATTAAGAAGAGGAGAAAAAGAAATGACAAACAAACAGTTAGCAGCTCTAATTAATCAGGCTTTACTGCCTAACAGAATGAATGAAAATGCTACAGCACTTGCTGAGGATCTCAGTAACTATGTTGATGTGGGTGTTGTATTAAGCTCAATGCAGGGTACAGACCTTCAGGATTTTCAGCGTATGCTCGCAGTCGGAGTTCGTAACATGGCAGTATTTGCTGATGTATATGATCCGGATACATACGGCATTTACAAGAATGTTGAGAATTTTGGCAAGGCTATCCAGCGTGTAGCAATTAAAAATCTTCCTACTGTACAGGATTCTCATGCTATCAATCTTGTTAACGGTCAGAATTACCTGGACGGTAAGTACTACGGTGCTCAGTTTGACTCACGTATCTATATTGATACTAAGACATACAAGGTATCTTACTCATGGTCTGATGATACATGGGAGAAATGTGTAGCTGATGTAGATGAGATGAATACTTTACTCACTCAGTGGCTTAACGCTGTACAGTCTCAGCTTAACAATATTAACAAGGGTATTGTTGATATGACGATTAATAAGCGTATTGTAGACTGTATTAATAATGGTAAGATCGTTAACCTTGTATCAGCTTATAATACTGAGTTTGGCACTACAGAGACATATCAGACTATTAAGGCTGATGAGTCTAAGGCAAGACGCTTTGCGGAGTTTTGCACCGGTGTACTCAGAATGATACAGAGAGGTCTTGAGGAGTATGGCAAGAAATACAATGATGGTACAGTAAATGTATTTACTCCCAGCAGCCGACTTGCGTCTATCTTCCTCACTCAATTTGTAAATGATATTCAGAATTATGGACTCACAACGATCTATCATGATGAGGGACTCGGACTTGGTAACGTATATGATAAGTTGTCATGGCAGACATCCGGTACTGCTATGTTGCCTACATATACTACTACCGGTGTGATTATTGACGGAGTAGAGGGCAGCTCTCCTACTACATACGGTGGCGAGGCTCCTATTGTTGGTATCATATTTGATTATGATACGATGGGAGTTACAGATAAATTCAATAAGATTACTACTGAGTATATCGGATCAGAGGGATACACCACATATCATCATCACGTTGCTATTGACAACTACGTAGACGGTAGGGGTAATGCAGTAGTATTTACTCTCGGCTAATAACTGAGCAGTAGATATAGAGGGTAGTACTATATAGTGCTACCCTCACTATATTTATAGGAGTTGATAACATGAATATATCATTTTATAATTTTACGGGAGATAAAAAAGAGGCTGATAAGAGTGGTAAGATAACCTTATTAAGTACAGTATCAGCGACTATAGTAGGTGATTTTAATTTAATTGATCCTGTCCTTAAAGTAGAGGCAAGTAGTGATGCTCTTAACTGTAATTATGTATATATTTCATCACTTAATAAATATTATTTTGTGGTGGATAGACAAGGGTTAACAGCCCATCACGTTAACCTGGTACTACATGAGGACTTGAGATATAATTTTTTAAACTCAATTAAAGCATCTAATGTAACAGCGACTCGCAGCAACTTTTATAATAAAAATATACCTGATAATTTAGCTCTTAGGATACCACAGCAGAGGGTACAGTATCGTAAGCTGTCTGATGCATTATCAGGTCAGACATATATAGTAATTATAGGAGGGTAATATTATGTCCTTTGAAAATGTGAATAGTACTGGATGGTCACGTAGGGGCGATACATGGTCGTATAATGTTACATTTAAAATTAAAAATAATGAATTTGTTATTGGTAAAGAGTTTTATACTCTAACTGTTAGAGTTAATACCGGTAGTAGGTATGCGGTTTTTGCAACTAAATATTATCCATCAACGTCTGATGATATACCTGCTCTCTATTTATTTGGTGAACAAACTTTAGAGGGTGTTGATGATTTATTGTTTGGTACAGCTGAAAATGGTATGTCAGCGCGCATAAATATTAAAAGGACTACATCTAATATTAGCAATATAGTCAACGCAACTACACATAGTGATTATGGTAGTAGCCTGGACTATACTTTTAATCAAACTAACGGTCGCTTGTTATATGGCTTATTGGCTTATGATAGTTGGTCACGCGATTGTACCATTGAAATTGATGCAGATTTTCCAATATTTATGCCTACTCCAAAATATGCACAGGGTAGCCGTGAGCCTTCTATGGATAACTGGTATGTTATGTATAGTTGGGATATACTCGGCTTAGTTGATGATGGTACATGTAATACTTATATTACTGAGATACAGAATAGAGATTTTAGTAATATAAATAAAGCCATTAATTATTATAGTATTACTAATACTATACCGTCTAACAAAGTCTACAGCGTACAGAACTATTTTAAGGCTAACGGCTCTATTATTGAGTCTAAAGGCTACGACTTTAGGATATTACCCGATAGCAAAATATACTTTGTACTTACAAATCAAATAGAGGGCGACGACTCCCCTAATATGATTTTACACGTTACTAACTATCCTTGTTTAGTAAAACCGTATCACGCACCGGATAGCGCATATACTGAGAGTAACAGCGTCGATAGTACGTACTGGTGGGGAGACTGGCAAGACTCCGACGCTGCTATTACATATATCGGCTACGGCTCTACTAATATACCTATATTTGATAGCGAGGAAAAAGGGCAAGCATACGCCAACGGTGATATAGGAGAAGACGCAAGTATCAACGGTAGTAGTAGTTCGATAAAGACAAGTACTATAGGTGATGAGCTTACCAGCTCTGATATTCCTACTATCAACCTTGCAAGTAGTGGTGTAGGCTGCTATATATACGCTTTATCAGAGGCTGAGATAAAGGATCTCATGACTAATTATTTATATGTTACTGATCCCACTTTAACAGAGCAAATACAAAATGGCCTATGGTATTGGGGAAATAATCCTATTGATTTTATGATAGATTGTTATTATGTACCATTTAGCATTTCGCCTTTTTATGATACAGTAGTTGCCAATATGAAATTTGGCACATATCGTTTTATCAACTCATCATTTAATGCAGTGAAAGAGAGTAATGGTAATAGACTCACATTATTTAATACTACTTTTGAGGGAGTATATGGAGATTGGAGAGACTACACACAATTTAAGTATGATTTATACTTACCTTTTGTAGGCTTTTTCTCATTAGATACTTATAAATATCTCAATCATACTGTAAAATGTGAGATGATGTTTGATTTATCCACTCATAATGTAAGATACTATTTATTTGTAGATGGTATCATAACAGATCGAATAGACGGATCAGTTGGAGTAAATATACCACTCATGGCATCTGATATGGTAAATAAGGCTAAGAATGATAGAGAGGCTATAAGAGGCTATGTAGATAGTAGCCTGGCGACTGTCAATAGTGTAGCAAGTAAAAAGCCCTCTATAGCAGGAGCTGTAGGCAATGTGATTAATGCTACAAGGTCACTTGAGGATTTATATAATAAAGCTACTCAGTCAGTAGAGGGATCATTTAGCTCGAGTATGAATATATACGATATCTCATATTCATATTTACGTATCACAGAGGATCAGATGATAATACCGGATAAAGTGCATGAGCTTTACAATTATCCATCTTACTATATGGGTGCTGCATCAGCTCTTAGAGGTTACTGTGAGATATCAGATGTAAGATTTAAGAATTTTACAGGCACAATAGATGAGCAGACAACATTATTAAATGAGTTAACGGAGGGAATAATATTATGATAAACATTTATTCAATCATGAAAGAAAAAGTAAAAAGTGCGATAACTAATAGTGACTACTGCAACCAGCTTATAGAGTCATTATGCAGCATGTTTAATTATACATGTGATGATAAATACCTTGAAAATATGCTTAATCATAAGCTTGAGCTATGGCTTAGGGTATATGGTAAAGTAGGCTTCGCTAAAGATGGTGACGAACTGTATTTTGGTCGCTGTGCCTTTGTAGGCGGTAAGCTTAATAAGTACGGATGGCTTAATAAGGTACAGATATTTACCTTGGATGGTAAAGTATCACCTGAATTTGATATTGAGTCAGATGATGTAGTTATCATGTTTAATAACTCCCTCGGTCATGGGGAGTGGGACGCTCTCAGATATGCTGATAAGCTCACTGAAATAGATAAAAGCTGGGACTGTTGCGTACTTAACTGTAGATATTCTCAGATGGTACTTGTAAAGAATGATAAGGTAAAGACAGTTATTGATAAGGCAATATCTGATACTCAGGCCGGTAAACCTATTATTATATCCGGCCAGGATTTACTTGCTACTGATTTGATTAAGGCTACTGGAGATAGTAAAGGTGTTGAGGTCTTTAATATCACTGATGTAACTAATTCAGATAAATTACAATATCTTACTCATGCAAGGGATGACCTCATGAGAACATATTATCAAAAGTACGGTATTGATACTAACTCAACCGGTAAGATGGCTCAGCAATCTACAGAGGAGATTGAGGGCAATGTAGGTAGATCATTTATTATCCCTAATGATAACTATAATTGGAGAGTCAGAGCGCTTAATGAGATTAGGGATAAGTTAGGTGTAGATATCTCTATAAGCTGGGGAGAGTCTTGGGGTATTGAGCTTGATAAATATAAGGCTGATGTAGAGGACTCAGGAGAGCTTACAGAGGAGCTACCCGGAGAAAATAGTACAGATGATAATAATGATGATAAGGGGGATAATAACAATGATAACTAAAGAGTATAAGATATCAGAGATAATTGATAGTATGGCATCAGGTGAGATAATACTATCACCTGTTACCCTGGGAGATGATGATACATCAGTAACTATTACATCATCTAATGTTGAGAATGCACTGTATAATTTTAGTGAGTGGTCTGTCATTACTAAGACCGCTGAGACAGGCGGCGTAATGCCTATAACTCATCCATTTAAGGACCTATGGGAGAGATTTATCAATATTCATAAGCATTCTTATGATCGGGTAGCATTGGCATTATATACAGAGTATTCACCCATTGATAACTATGATAAGCATAGTGAGATCACGTATATTAAGGGTGAGCAGAAAACTACCAATGTTATAGCTGAGAGAAATGATGAGAGCAACATACCTATACATACAGTGCATGAATACGAGACCTCTGTAGATAATTTAACTCCTAATGAGTCTCGTAAATCTACTGCTGATGCTTATATTGATAGATATAAGCGTGGCGGCGGTACTGATACCAGCACTCAGCAGACTTATACAGATACTGATAAAGAATATACCCATGGTAATATAGGCGTCGCTAAAAGCTCAGATATTGCTAAGGAAGAGGTTAACTTTAGAGTAGGCTATAACTTAATAACTATCTTAATTAATGACTTTATACATGAGAATTGTTACTTATACGGATAAAAAAGCAGAGGGTGCTACATATATAAGTATGTAACGCCCTCAGTACATCCTCTCACTACATGGTGAGTGATTGATTATTTAAATTTCTTTACTATAGTGATATGGTATGCATCACATTTAAATAATTCTTTACAATATCTATTTACCGTATCATATCTGATCATATCCTCATCTATTTCCTTAGAACTTTTATAAATAACTAAATGCTGATATATTTTATCTTTTATCGCAATAGTAGTATATACATCATATTTATACATTGTTATTATACTCCTTTAGTTGTCGGCTGCTCAAGTGATAACCGTTACAATAATTACAATAGTAGACTCTTAAGCCTATATGCTTGGCATACTTAGCAGCACTGTTATAATTGCTCCATCTTTGCTTACCTTTGCAATCTCTCCAATGAGATTTATTTTTGTAGCAGATATTAGGAGAGTTATTGTGTTGATATTTTTTTCTTTTATCATCCTTATAATTGCCTTTATAATACCAGCTCAACCAAAAATCACCTCACATTTATTTCTGACATTATGAGCAGTATATATACGCTGCTTAGTCCTGTACCAGCTTACTATAGCACCATCATTGGTAAATGATTTAACTTTTATATAAATCCTACCTTTAACAGTAAAGCACCTGGTAGTGCATTCTAAAGTCCAGCTCTTACCTACTTCTATAGCTTTGCTCGAGAAATTAAAGGGATATTTACAATATAGGTCTTTATTCCATCCCTCTCCATACTCTTTGACTTTAGTAAGATAATCTTTATTTAAGCCTATCAGGATCAGTATTTTATTAGTATCAATCATTTGTCTATCTCCGTCTGTATGTTGTTGATAAGAGTATTGTATATCCTCTCTAAATTACGATTTGATTTAATATCAATCTCCTCATTAGAGCTTATAAATTTAAGGATACACTCATTGTATCCTATTAATTTCTGCTGCTTGCACATTAAATCAATAGTCTCCTCTAAATCAACTGATATAAAAATATCTTTTGAGAGTCTCTCTATTTTTCTTTGATTTAAGATATACTCATGTATCATTGCTGCTAACTGTTTTATCATCTGTTATCTCCTATAATTTAAATATCCCACAACCCACCCACTCCCAGCCGGAGTACCACTATTATTAATTAAAAGGTATTTCACACTCTATTATATCCTCATTTGATAATAAAAAATCATCATAGGGATCAACTGTTCACAACTCTTTTGCACTATCAATAATAATATCTGTACTGAATTTATTATTGCCTGTTTTATCCTTATACATAGAACTTGCAAGATGTGCTGTGATCTCAAGCTTAGTACCTACATCATACGGCTCCTGATCGCTAAACTCCGTAATAATGATATAAGCCCAACATAAATTACCTTTTGATGTATTACCAGGTACTTTAACTGAGTACTTATTTACCTTATCAGAGTTAAGTACTACTTTAGTTATCTCACAATGTAATACTACATTGTTAACAAGACCATTATAAGCCTTATCTGCCTCTTCTACTGTCATGCCTTTTGTGTTACTTTTTGTTGTGCTTCTTGCCATTGTTTTATTCTCCTCTCTTGGCTATTAATTTATACCACTTTGGTATATTGGCAAGGTGTGGACTCGAACCACACATCCGGCTCTCCTTGTTATTTTCTGCACGTGCTCCACTTTTGCCGTTAAGATACTTGCCATATGTTAAAGTCGTTACTGATAAAGTCTGCGTCAACTAATAGCAATACAAGGCGATGAGCAACGACTATAACTCTTATAAAACTTTAATATGTTTTCCGTATTCACCGTTTGCATATCTGTATTTCATAATGTGTACTCCTTTTCGTTGTGTTGTGTTCTTGTTAAGCCCTTGCTTAACTGTCTTTATCTTATCACGTGTATAGGCATTTGTATATTATCAATAATTTACAAAATTTAATTATATATATCGTAGATTTTTTACAATGTTATCAAACATAATACCACACTCATTAGTTGCAAAAAATACTTTACCCTGTTGATACATATATAATATACCCTTAAGGTTGTAGCGGTTAGCTCTGACTATATTAGGCTTAATACATCTATCATCTGTATCAGTTAATATTATAGAGTCCTCTTGAGGCTCTTGCCTGGTATACGGTCTTATCTTAATGCATGGTAGCTCACCGCCTAATAGCTCTACTACCATAAGCTGACCCATGCACTCTAAATATATATGTCTATCTATTACTGTATTATCAAGATTTTTAGGGAGTCTTGGGTAGTTTTTATACTCCCAGTCACCGCCATAGATTGACTTAAGCTTAGGGTTAGCAAATCCATAATAAGAGAGTGATGCTCTTTTAAATATGATGGATTTGTGAGCTTCTATATCAAGCCACTCAATATATACTACAGCTCCCAGCTCCGCAGTAACTACTCTCTTCTCACCCTTTTTCATGCTGCTTAATGCTTTACTTATACCTAACTCTTTAAGATACTGATTATATATTGATACTGTATTAGATAGCATAACTATTTTAACGCTCTCTCTATCTCTTCTGATAGTGGCAAGGATATTGTTAAAATCTATCCACTCATCAGCCTTATAAGTACCCCTTGAGAACTCGTCAAATATAATAAGATCACCTTTAGGAGTATTATAGCCGGAGCAGTAACGCTCCATCTGATCTACACTAAGCATAGTCATAAAAGAATTTTCTGAAATATCTTCTAATACTCCGTCATCATTGATCTTAGCATAATACACCTTTTTTTCTTGTCTATCTACATGAATACTATTATATCTACCATTAGTAATATAACTGATATATCCATATTCAGACATAAGTATTACTTTAAATAAGTCTGTAGTAAAAGTCTTTGTGATCTGATCTTTAGTCTTACGCACGTACTGTATCTCAGTGCCGTACATTAAATTCATAATCATGCCATACAGTACCCATTGGGTAGTTTTTGAGCTGGATCTCTCAGACATAAATACATTCCATATATACTTACTAAAAGGTACATCAGAGGGCATAAATAAGCCTTTAGGAGCATGACATTTCTTAAGCATGATATTAAATTCTTTATTGATTTTATTATAATCATACTTTATACCGTACTTAGGATCATCATAAATATACTCTATTTTTTGTAACTCTAACATTGTCTATTATCTCCTTTAAAGTAAATTCTGATAGGGTTTTCTCAACTTTATTAATTATAGCACAGTTACCACATTTTATCTTGTGACCATCTATCATACGCCACTCCATAGGCTTATTAATATAAGTAATCTGAGTACCGCCGCACTCTTTAAATTTAAAGCCTTTAGCAAGTTTATCAAGCGTCTTAAGCTCTTCCTCACGACTTATAAATATAGGATCATCATTACTATCTAAACCTATACACTCACGCTTACGCACTCCGGCTACTGTGATATCTAAATGATCATTGATATCAATAGTACCATAACATTTAGCATGTAGAAATTTAAAAGCTTTATAATCTGTCTCACTATCAAAATGATCAAAATATTTAACCTTGCCATTATTGAGAGTAACGCAAAAATTATTATCTATTGCAAGCTGTAATTTGTCCTGATCATCTTTATCAAGTGCTGCCTCAACCTCATCATTAGATAGGTAGAATATACTATCAGTATCAGCATATAAGAATATACCACCATGAGACTCTATTATATCTTTTTTTCTTATTAGCTCCATCCGTGCATATGATGTACACCAGCAGCCCCAGGCATACTGTAGGCAATTGTTACGACTCTTATAATACTTATCAAGTGCCTCATCTATGTTAAGATGCTCTATGTTATACTCTCCCTGATCATCTATACTAAATAAATCTCTAACCGGATTAGTAGCACTCATGCCGTAGATAGCATTAAGTAGCTCTTTTACTTTTAAGAGGTCAAGCTTAGCATCGTATAGATCATCATAATTATACTTACCCTCTAATGCTTTAAGACTCTCCTCTATATCCTGTACACGTTTTTTAAGCTCATTTTTTCGCTTATAGAGGTCTTTTATTACATCAGTTAACCAGCTTGGTAAGTAGTCCTTATCACAGTAGTATAGGTCTAATATCTCGATCTTAAAACTATACTGCTTTTTAAGTATCTGATAATCAATCTCGTTAAGAGATACTATAGACTCACCACTGTACTCAAGGACTCTACCATTATCAAATATTCCGTATAATTTGCTATTTTGACGGAATTTACATTCCTGTGCATATGGCAATGACTCTTTAGGATCTCTGAGCTTAAGGGCCTTAATACTACACATCATAAGTATAGCTTTATCAGCTTTTATCAGCTTTTCAACCTCTTTTATACTATAGCTCTTTTTACATTCAACTCTACTATACTCATGTACCCATTTACCCATAGGATACTTTTTAGTAAGTTGTTGAGTAGGATAATGACTATCAAAATCTCTATGCTTACCATATGGGAGCTTTTTAGATATATTTACTATGCGGTTAGCATAAAACCTATTGCCATGAGTTAAGCCGCCTTGGAACTCCATCCGCAGCATATTATAGATATTACTATCTATCCGCATCTTTAGAAAATCCTTAAATGCTCTATCATTAGTAACGAGGTTATAATCGTGATAGCTTTTTCTCACTAAGCGCCTTATATACCCGGTAGAGGTCAGAGGAATAGATGCGAGAGTATCACTATACATGTATAATTGCTTATCAATGCATTCATACTGAGATACTACATCATGCCACATGTATATATTATCTTTTTCTGATCGGCTCTCGCCTGGGTAGTGCTTTTCAGTATAATCAATATATCCAATTTTCTTTTTATGCTCTGTATTAAGATCATTAGACCATTTATCAAGACTTTTATTAGATAACCTATAGGAGCAACATAACTGTATATGCTCAAAATTTACACATATTTCTTTATGCTTATCAAGTGCTACTATCTCAGGTATACCTAACTTATCTACTAAGGACTGTATTATATATGTATTGTCATAGCCTAAATTATGTACATATATTTTACGGATACCATACTGACTCATACTGTCTATTTTACATATAGCAGCTATAAGACTATCTATATTATCACCATTGATAAGATAATCTTTAGTACATATACACCACTGATATATCCATGAGTTAGTGTTATCCTTATCAATACTACCATCTTTATTAAAAACAATATCACTACTTGTCTCTGTATCAAGCGTGATAATATCACTATAATAGTAGTACTTGCCCCTTTGATAAGCTCTATTACTTAAGGTAAAGCGTCTATCATAAATTACTTGTCTATTAGCGTATATCATACCTTTTCATAGTCCTCATCATTGACATTATATTTTTCTTTAAAATACTCATACATACCCTGTACAGTAGTCCTACCACTACTAACCATCTCATCTAATATCTCACTCTCTGACATATTAGGATACATACCCTCTAAGTAATCAAGCATAGTACCTAACTCTGATACACTAAAGTATTTAAGTAGATACTCATAGGCACTATTACTAAAGAGATTTGAAAAATCGCTAAATGATCCGCTATATCCGGTAGTATCTTTAAATCCCTCATAGCTACTCTTATAAGCATCCTCTATACCTACCCTGGTACTTGTCTTAGCCTCTAAGAATCGCTCTACATTCTTAATGAGAGCTTTGTATACATTTATATTTTCCTTTTTAAGTGTAGCCAGGTCTGTTCTAAATTTAATCTGACCTGATCTCGTCCGGGCAAACATTTTGACCTTAGTATCACTTGCAAGGTTTTTAAGTGCCTTGTTAGTGATATATTGATAAGCCTTGGATACATTAGCCAGCTCATCCTTTTCAAGCTGTCTAAGTCGCTGATTAGCTCTCTTTATCTCATTTTCTATCTCTTTGCTCACTGATCTTACTCTCTTTGCCATGTTAACACCTCACTATTTAGGTTAATGATACATACTTATTATAACAATATTATTGTATTTTCATATGTACAAATTTACTAATAATATTTGTACAACATTACCCCTTGACAATATGATCATGTACGAAATATCGAACAGTTGTTTTATACATATTGCACAATAGGTATATATCATAGGTGCTATATTGTGATGGGTAAATCGAACATCCGTTTTGTATAAATTGCACAATAAGTCATAAAAAAATTTGTGCAATATATCTATAGGATATGGTATACCC
>AUXO018530241.1_pt1 | contig 12718 bp, 10 predicted proteins | sample 768731 | NCBI WGS metagenome assembly AUXO01 (sample SAMN02715735, study PRJNA202380) | gut metagenome | biome: sheep rumen | host: Ovis aries | place: New Zealand: Palmerston North | reverse complement strand
TCCTTAATGGATAAGTAAACATGAATAAACCATGTTAAAACTGTTATAAATACGAAGAAAACTATGATTTCGGGCTTATACATTATTCCTAAAACAATTCCAACCACATAGGATAGTAAGTGTATTCCAGTTCTTTTAAGGTTTAACAAGTTATTTAATTCTTTATTATGTTCAATTTTAGTAATCATCCAGAACAGGATATCATAGGACAATTCTATAATAATATAAAATGAACAGTAACATAATTGAGCATTTAAATTGCTGAAATTATCGGATATTAATAATGTAAAGTATGGTAGGAGTGACATTACAAAGACAACAAGTCCTGTCATGGATATAACTTTACCATTAATTTTCTGTATAATTTCAAAGATAATATGGAAGAAATACCAATTAGTTAAAATTACTATAAAACTTATTAAATATGCAAAAAAGTTTGTTTTTAAAGCCCAGAAGCCCATGAATGTTATACTTTCAGGTTGGGGCAGTTCCAGTACTATGACAGTTAATATGATTGCCAGCACTGCATCAACAAATGCTTCTAATTTTTCTGAATTCAAAAAATAACACCTAATATATTATATTCATTTTATCTTATTAATGGATGATAGTAACTCTGGAATTACTATAAACTGATTATTTATGTGTAAAGTCTATAAGTTATCATATCTTTCAAATAGATTTCTGAGTGTTATTTTAAGTTTTAATCTTTCTTCACTAGTATAGTTTTCAAATATGTTGTCTTCTATTTCTTTTATCTGGTTATTAAATTCTTTTGTTACTTGTCTTCCTTTTTTGGTTATTTTCACATAGTTTTTACTTTTATTTTCCGGGTTTGGTGATATTTCTACTAATCCCTTGTTTTCTAATCGTTTTAATGCTTTGGTTACACTTCCTCTTTGTATGTTTAGTAAGGAGGATATGTATGATTGGGGTAGTGTTTCTTCTGTATTAATAACTAGTAGGAAGTTTGCCTGGTTTATTGTCAAATCCAGTTCTTTTAGTTTTTGGTTTAGGTTAACTGTACATATTTCGTGTAGTTTCTGTATTATAAATTCGAATGGTGTGTTTTCCAGTTCTTCATCTGGTAATTCTGTTATGTTTTTGAATTTCATATATAATAATGTTTCCTAGGAAATACTTAAATATTTGTAAAATTAAATTATAATTATGAAAGCCACAAAATTAGTTTTATATTTATTTTCTTTATTTGTAATATCACTTGGGGCTGCACTATCAATTAAAGCAAATTTAGGAACATCTCCCCTAATTTGTATACCATACGTGTTAAGTTTAATAACAAATTTAAGTGTGGAACAACTAGCTTTTTCTTCAGTGTACTACTTGTAATAATACAGATAATTCTTTTAAAAGATCTGTTTCCAAGAATACAATATTTTCAAGTAGTAATGGGACTAGCATTTTCAGTATTTATGGACTTTTCATTATTCTTAGTGGATTTCTTAAATCCTACAGATTATCTATCACAAATAACAGTATTACTACTTAGTTGTGTTGTAATAGCATTCGGAGTACTACTTGAAGTAAAAACAGAACTGGTTTTTCTACCAGCTGATGGATTTATTGTTGCTTTTGCAAAAGCATACAAAAAAGAGTTTGGTAAAATCAAACCATTTATTGACGTATCATTTGTACTTATTACAATTATATTATCAATTGTATTTTTAGGACACTTGGCAGGAGTTCGTGAAGGAACAGTAATATCAGCAATAATCATCGGACCAATAGTCAGACTTCTAAAGAAACATCTTGGAAGTTATATAGATAAAATGATTTAATTGAGAAATCATCTTCCAATAATATAATAAAATAATATAATGAAAATAGGAATAATGTTATATTAAACATTAGCCTATTATATTATTTAATTAGGCAAGTACTTGTTTTCTTCCAGTAACAATTGTTACAGGTTTTACACTCAGACTGTCCGAAACCATCCTTTTTCCATTGTGACAGGAATGTTTGACTTCTGACAAATGGTCTTTGCATTGAAAAAAACTCAATATTTGTACTGTTAATCAACTTATTAATAGATTCCATATCAGACAATCCACCACCCAATACAACAGGAACGTCAACTACACTTGCCACTTTATCTGTAAATTCAACTAACATATCCTGGTTTGGAGTATTTCTTCTAAAGAATTGTGGTGATAAAAATTTTGTAATCTGTAAACTGTCTGCACCATTTTCACTTAGTATTCTGCAAATTTCCAATGAATCCTCAAAATCTTTATATAAGTTTACTCGACAATGTACATGTAAATTGGTTAATTGCTTAATAACTTTAATTATTTCAAGAATCATACGAACTCTATTATAAGTATTTCCACCATATTTATCAGTTCTTTGGTTTTCAAATGGATCCATAACTCTTGATAAGAAGAAATTATTTCCAATATTTAATTGAATACCATCAAAACCTGCATAGGCAATTTTTTTGGCAGCTAATATGTAATCAGTCTGAATAGTCTTAATATCCTCTGCTGTTAAATCATTAACATGCATCATCTGTTTACCATTAACATTACAGTTAATAAAACCAAGTTGTGCAAATATTGGAACATCGTGTTGGTGAACAATATCAGTTACAATCTTAAATTCCTTAATAAAGTATGGACTTTTAATGTAATCAGAATAGTCACTGAAACGATCATGAGAATATAATGAAATAAACTCTGATATGATTAAGCCAACCTCATTTTTTGCTAAGCATTCATAACGGTCATAAATCTCGGTGGATAAATTTTTAGAGGAATTATTCTCTGACTCCCATAATCCTGTTCTAATAATACGACTTTTAAGATTAAATCTTCCAAATTGTATGTTATCAAATATGTCTTTCATGAAATTAATTATATAATAACTATTATAAAAGTAGGAAAGTAACTATAAAATTACTCTAAACTCATTCAAATAATGGATGAAACTATATTATAATAAGTTTAAAATAGTTATAAGTATATAGAATACAAAATAATATATTATTATAAATTTAGGAAATGATTTAATGGATAAAAGAATATTGGTTGTATGTTACTCATTTTCCAATGGTAACACAAAACAGATTGCACAAGAATTACAGAAACAACTTGATGCTGATTATGCACAGATAGAAACAGTAATACCTTATCCTCCGTATGAGGGGTCTGACAGTGAAGTAGTAAGTCAGGGACAAAAGGAAGTTAATGAAAGTTATCAACCAGAAATTAAAGATTTGAATGTAAATATTGATGATTATGATATAATTGCAATAGGAACACCTACATGGTGGTATACTATGGCACCAGCTGTTTTAACATTCCTCAGTACAAATAATTTTGATAATAAAACAGTTATACCATTCATGACTCATGGCGGATGGCCAGGTCATGTAATTGATGACATTAAAAAATGTTGTGGGCAAGCAATATTTTTAGATGATATGCAAATTCAGTTTGATTCAGATGGTGGAAATAAAATGATAACATCACAATCAGATATTGAAAATTGGATAAATAGGTTAAAAAAAGAAATTTTATAATTATAATAAAAGTAAACTAACTTTTTTTAATCTATTTTTTTTAATGATTTTTTTGTAATATTACTTTTTTTTAATTCATTCTTTTTTTGTTCTTCCATTCATTTTTATGTAAAAAATTATATTTTCGAAATATTAATCTTCTGGATAATCTTTTGTCGTATATTGTTAAGTCAACATTTAAAGAAAATTCATGCCATATGAGGTATATTTACTAGTAGTTGTTTTATATTATTTTTAATTTATAAATAATCGAAAATAGTTTATTATTTTGAAAAATAAAAAAATATCTGTTTAAAAATATATGAATTTAGTAATACCTAAATTTGTATACTATTAAAATTAAAAATACTTTTTAGTGATGTAAATCACTATTTTGATATAAATAAATATATTGAAATCATATTAGATTAAGATAGAATTTCATCCATATATTGAAAAATAAAAGGATATTGCCTTTAACCTTTTTAAACAGTAATAAATATGACTTTAAGAATTAAACAATAACACTAAATACATATGGGAAATTCTGAAAAAATATCCAAGAAAACGCTTCATAAATAATAATTTTTTTATTTATTATGTTATGATTATTAAAAAACTAAAATATAGGTAAAACATGAATATTAACAAGAAACGAATATTCTGTTTCTTATTAATAATGTTTATCACTTTAATGAGTTGTTCAATTATATCAGCTGCCGATAATTCTGATAATTCAATTGAAACAGCTACAACTAACAATGAGGTATCAAATAATAATGTTGAACATAAAGAAACAATCAATAATATGGCAAACAGCCACTCAGCATTGGCCAGTACTCAAAGTGATGACACATTTATCGAGGAGACAGATCAAAATGAAGTAGTAGATGAACAAATTAATAATACAAAGGCAATCAAGAAAGCTAAGAATACCAATTCAGTAAAAACTCTACAAACATCACTTCCAACAAGTGGAACAGTCACATTAACTGATGATGTAGAACTTTCAAGTGGTATAACACTATCCGGTAATTTAATAATTAACGGAAATGGACATACAATTAAATACAAAGGTTCAGGTAATCTATTTACAGCAGGAACTAATGCATTATCATTGAATGATGTTACTGTTACTGGAGTTAATGGTTATGTCATCAATGGTGGAACTGGTCATGAATTAGAATCTTCAATATTTATTAATAACAAAGGTTTATGGCAGACAACAGAAGGTGATCAGGAGATTACAATTGTAAACTGTAATGTAAATTGTAGCGGAACTGCAATATATACTACAAATGGTCATAACCATTGTATTTATAATATATACAATTCTATATTCCAGGGACCATATCCAATTATCAGACAACATAACTGGGCATCATTCAACAGTTATAACTTTATTATAATCAAAAACGATGGAACTCCAGTAATGATAACAGATCAAACATATACAAACAACAGAGATCAAAACAAAGTAGAAGGAACACAACCAATTCACGAACAAATGCAAGCAAACGTAGATACAACAACATACACATCAGATGTAACAATTACTATAAATGCACTGGATGTCCATATAAACGAAACAAACGACATCAACATAAGATTAACTGCAAAAGTTAAAGATCGTACAGTTGGTGTTCCATACGAATATGTATATTTAACGGTTACTTATGAAGATGGTTCTACTGAAAACATACAGGGAATAACTAATGCAAATGGTGAAGTTAGAAAATTAACTGACCATGATGGTCGAGTAGAATTACCTATCATTGCAAGTGAAGCTGGAATTGTAAAAGTCAATGTTGACTTCCAAGGTTCAAGATTCAAAGACAACAATAATGGTAAAGAAATATACATACCAACAAGTAAAACACAGAATTATAATGTTTTAAAACTGCCAACTACAACAATTGTTTCATTTGATCAAAGTGAAGCAAAATTAGGTGGTACTGTAACATTAACAGCCCAAGTTACAAGCAGTTATACTAACCGTACAAATTCATTAGTAAATACAGTTGTAAATGAAGGTATTGTAAAATTTTACAGTGGAACAACATTAATTGGCCAGTCACAGGTATCAAATGGAGTTTCAACATATGATTATAATGTAAATAAGGCAGGAACTAATAATATAAAAGCGGTCTTTGAAGAAACAGATCATTTTGAAAAAAGTGAATCTACAGCAAAAATATTAGAAGTTGCTAAAGATACAGTTACATTAACTGTAGAAACACCATACAAAGACATTATAGGTAAAAATGTAAATCTTAAAGCTATAGTTGTAGACAGTAATTCAAATCCGGTCACAACTGGAAAGGTACGTTTCACATTAGAAAACGGAGAAAGTAAAGATATAACTATAAATAACGGACAAGCAGTATTCACAGATTATGTAATTGAAAAAGTAGATGATTACATAGTAAAAGCACAATATATTGAAAATGATAATTATTATGCAAGTGAAGAAAAAGACATTATTGTTCAAGGAATAAAAATACCAACTAAAACTACTATTGATGAAGTAAATGATATAGTGGGTAAAACAGTAAGTATTACTGCACATGTTACTAATCAGTCCGATAATACTAAAGTACCACAAGGTACAGTTACATTTAAATATAACAATGATGTAATTGGAACTGCATCAGTAAATGATGGTACATCAACAATCAGTGTAATATTTAATAATACAATAACCGACGGAACAATAAAAGCATATTATCATGATGAAAATGATAAATATGAAGATTCCGAATCAGATACAAACAGTAATTTAAATATAGCAAAAGGTGAAACAATCATTGAAGTTACACCATCTGCTCATGGTTATGTGGATACACAGGTTACAATTGAAGCTGTTGTTAAAGATAAAAACACTGGTAATATCATTAATGTTGGTAAAGTCAATGTTAATGGTGAATCATGTTACATTGTTGATGGTAAAGTAATTTACAATTATACTGTTACAACATCAAGTCCTGTCACAGTAGTATCTTCTTTGAAGGTAATGATGACTATGGAAACTCTCCTGACGGAGAAACTATTGTTACTAAAGATTTAATGCCGACAATAATTAAAGCTGAAGTAATTAACAATACTGTAAATAATGTTACAATAATTGCTGATGTAATTGATACAATTACCGGTGAAAATGTACCTAATGGTCCTGTAAAAGTATTAGTTAATGATACTGTAGTAGGTACTGGTGAAGTTATCGATGGTAAAGTTACCATACTAACAAACATCAGTGAAAAAGGTTTATATGACATTAATGTCGTATATATGGGAACTGAAAAATATGATATTAGTAATGATTTATTAGAAGAAGTTGAAGTTGTTGGAAAAATTTCAGAAATTATACCTGAAGTACTTAATAATACATTAGGTAACACAACAATTAACGTAACTTTAATAGATCCTGAAACTAATGATACAATTCCAAATGCACCTATAATAGTAACATTACCAAATGGCACAGAAATAAATACAACGACTGATAATAATGGTAGTGTTGTAATTCCTGTTGATTTACCAGTTGGACCAAATGATGTAAATATAACATATCCTGGTAACAATACGTATAATGGAACAAGTACTAACTTAACTATTACTGTGGAACCACGTGATAGTGTAACTGAAGCAGCAGTTATCAATAATACGGCTGGTAATGTGACAATTACAGCTAATGTTACTGATGCAACTACTGGTGAAGTTGTTCCTAATGGTCCTGTAGAAGTATTGGTTAATGGTACTGTGGTAGGTACTGGTGAAGTTGTTGACGGTAAAGTAACAATTCTAACTAACATTACTGAAAAAGGTGTATATGACTTTGATGTTGTATACAGAGGTAATGAGAATTATACTGAAAGTAATGATTTACTTGAGGATGTTGAAGTAGTTGGACGTGAATCTGATATCGTAGCCAAACCAGGTAACACAACACTTGGAAATACTACTATTGATGTGAATTTAACTGATTCAGTTACTGGTGAACTTATTAAGAGTGCTACAGTTATTGTAACACTTCCTAACGGTACTAATATTACTGCTATTACTGATGATAATGGTAGTGTGACTGTTCCTGTGGATTTACCTGTAGGTGACAATAATATTACTGTAACCTATCCTGGTAATGAAACATATAATGCAACTAGTACAGACCTTACAGTAACAGTTGAACCACGTGCAAGTGTAACAGAAGCTAGTGTAATTAATAATACTGCCGGCAATGTGACTTTGGATGTTCTTGTAACTGATGCTGGAACTGGTGAAGTTGTACCTAACGGTCCGGTTATAGTTTTAGTTAATGGTACAGTAGTTGGAAAAGGTGAAATTGTAGATGGTAAAGTAACCATTGTTACAGACATTGCCGAAAAAGGTATCTATAATATTGATGTTGTATATGAAGGTAATGAGAATTATACTGAAAGTAATGATTTACTTGAAGATGTTGAAGTAGTAAGTAAAGATTCTGTAATCATACCTGAAGTTACTAATGATACAGTTGGTAATACAACAATTAAAGTAACTATTGTTGATCCAGAAACTAATAAAACAATACCTAATGCTCCTATAATTGTAACATTACCTAACGGTACTGAAATTAATACAAACACTGATGAAAACGGTACAGCTATAATTCCTGTAGATTTACCTGCAGGAGAAAATAATGTAACTGTCAGATATCCGGGTAATGAAACATACAATGCTTCAAATTCAACCATTCCTGTAAATGTTGTTAAACGTAATGCTACATTAACACCAAGTATAGTAAATAACACTGACGGTAAAGTTACCATAGTAATCAATGCTACTGATTCATTCGATAAAACACCAATAACTAATGGTGTAATTGAATTAGAATTACCTAATGGAAGCAAAGTTACTGGAGAATTAACCGATGATGGTACTGTAACATTTAAAGATGTGGAAGTTCCATATGGAATAACACAGTTAAATGCTACATTAATTGAAAATCCTACATATAATACGGCAGAAACAAGTATATTAGTTAACAGTACTCCTTCAACTATAATTATTAAAATAGGAGAATGGAAATTAGTATGTTATAATGACACACCTGTAGTTACTCCAACTAATAAAACTCCTGCCAAGGATAAAGTAAATAAAATTAAACCTGTTACAAATAAAGTTAAATCTAACAATAACAGAAATGCTAAATTTAACAAATATAATAAAAACAGATATAATAAACCATCATTGAAGAAAGCATCACATAAATCCAATGTACCAAAAATGAGTAAACTCAAATATCGCATATTCATTACTTTATATAAAGAATATTTCAATGGTAATATGAGTTATTCAGACTTTGTTGCAATATTAAAACAAAATGGTATAGAAATTGGAAGAAGCAATGCTTGGAATTCCAACGGTGAAATAATATTAGAATATGAAACAATAAATGATGTGCCAGATACTATTGAATTACATGATAATAGTGAACATCTAGGTGATTATTCACAAAAAATAGATAAAACTAAAGCTCAAGATAATTCAGGAGTAATAGATTCTGGTGATATTGAAGTAGAATCTAAAGCACCAGCTACTGCCAGTGCTCTAGAAGAATAAGATTTACTTATTCTTATTTTACTTTATAACATTTAATGATTCTGTAATAAAGAATATTATTTAAATCTTAGCAAAAGACCAAAATATTTTTGTTCAAGTCTATAAACTAATTACAATATAAAATTCCTTTTTTTCTTTTTTTTTATTATCTTTTTTTAGAATATAGTTTTAAATTCACTATTTGTACATTTATTTAATCCATCCAATCCAACAAATAATTTTCAAATGAAAAATTATCATCGTCAATATATCTAAAAAAGTTAATTTTCACTTCATTATAATCAGTAATACGAAGCTATTTTTTTTTCAAGATTATGCGTTAATTTATATTAATCAGTTAACTTTATAATATATGATTTAAATATATATTATTAACAGATTCTCATAAAATTGGTAATTAAATATCAATTTTTGTTACTTTATAACATATAAAAGGGTTTTTTATACTTGAGAATCATTTAAGGGGAACTTGTCTATTCAGGACAGGTAATGTATTGGAATTAGTGAATAAAGCAGAATATGCAGGTAGTATGTCTTTTGACATGATTACAATTAATTCTGTTAATTGCTAAAATTATTATATAATCTAGGATTATATTAAGAAAAGTAATAATAATACTGCAGATTAATTATTTTTTTAAACTAATTTTATTTACATTGCTCCTTGACTATCTAGGAGAAAAATTATGAAAATTAAATCTTTCGCACCAGGAAAAGTAATATTATTTGGTGAACACTCTGTTGTACACAAAAAACCGGCAATAGCAGTAGCAATCAATAGAGGAGTAACAACACAACTGGAATCTCGTGAAGATAATATTGTTACAATCAGTGTTCCTTTAATCAATTATTCACAGCAATACGAATTGGTTAATAAAAAACTTCTCTTTGAACTGGATAGTCAAAATAAAATGATTACAGATTATATTTATGAAGTAATAGATTTATTTGAATTTGAAACTGGTTTTGATCTGACTGTTAATATAGAAATGTATTTGGGTGCAGGATTAGGTTCATCAGCAGCAGTAACTGTAAGCTGTATAAAAGCATTATCTGTATTTAACCATATTGAAATGGATAAAAAAGAAATAGCCAAAACAGCAAGAAATATTGAAATTAAGATTCAGGGAGCTGCCAGTCCAATTGATACTTCCATGAGTACATATGGTGGAATAATTTATATTGATGAAAACTTTGAACTTGAACGGGTAAACTTTGATATGGATTTACCATTAATTGTTTCAAACTGTGAAATAAGTGGAAACACTGGACAGTTAGTTGAATCTGTCAGACAAACATATGTAAAATATCCTGAAATTGTAGGAAATATTTTTAATGCAATGCAGGAAATTGCAAAAAAGGCAAAAAGTGCTTTTGAAAATGGTGATTCGGAACTTATCGGAGATTTGATGAATTTAAATCAGGGATTGTTGGATTCTATTGGAGTAAATACTGTGGAATTATCTGATATGGTTTATTTATCACGAAAATATGGAGCTAAAGGTTCTAAATTAACAGGTAGTGGTGGTGGCGGATGTATAATTGCTTACTGCCCTGAAAATATTGAAGAAATTTATGAACAGTTAAATAAGAAATATCCAACATTCAAATGTGAACAGTCTGACAATGGAGTTTGTGCTCAGGTCATTGAAAAATAATTATTTTACAGGACTAAATTATTATGATGATAGTAAAATTAGGTGGCAGTGCATTAACAATAAAAGATGCACAGAAACCAACAGTAGATGAAGAAAATTTAAACAGAATTGCAAGGGAAGTCTCAAACTATAATGATGATATGATAATTGTACATGGTGCAGGATCATTTGGTCATATACTTGCAAAGGAATATCAGATAGGCAAAGAAATAGAAGATGCTGATGATAATCTTTTCAAAATCAGGGGTTTGAGTTTAATACAGTCCTCCATGCAGTCATTAAATTATAAGGTTGTCACTAAATTACAGGAAAATAATGTTCCTGCAATAGGTATTAAACCTTCTTCATTCATAATGACACAAAACCAGAGAATAACAATATGTGATGTTAATATAGTAAAAAAATATGTAGATGAAGGATTTGTACCTGTAATATACGGTGACGCAGTACTTGATTTAAATGACAAAATCAAGTTCGGAATAATATCTGGAGATCAGTTAATCACCTACTTTGCAAAACAATTACATGCAGATAAAGTTATATTATCTTCAGATGTTGATGGTATATACACAGATAATCCTAAAACAAATCCGGATGCACAATTATTAGATACTGTTACCAGAGACACTCAACTAACATTAACAGAAAATGAAAATCAGGCAGATGTAACTGGTGGAATGGCAGGAAAAATAAAAGAATTACTGGAACTTGCCGATGAAGGTATTGAATCCATGATTATCAATGCAGAAAAAGAAGGTAACCTTGAACGAGCTGTATCAGGTAAAAAAGTAAAAGGTACAATTATAAGATAAACTTTAATAATTTTTATTTACTAATTATCAGGAGGTAAACAGTAGTGATATCAGACAGAAAATTGGCTCATCTAGAAATATGTAAAAACAATAATGTTGAACACAACAGAACTACCGGTTTTGAAGACATAGAACTGGTACACAGAACATTACCTGAAGTTAATTTTGAAGATATTGACACATCCGTAGAATTTCTTGGTAAAACTCTTGACTCACCATTAATCATATCAGCAATAACAGGTGGACATGAAGCAAGTAAGGAAATTAATAAAAATCTTGCAATAGCCACTGAAAATACTGGTATAGCAATGGGAGTAGGTAGTCAAAGAGCAGGTATAACTCATGACGAATTAAAAGACACTTTTACAATTGTCAGGGATTATGCAAGAAACGCTATGATAATAGGTAATATTGGTGCACCACAGGTAGAATATGCTCCTAAAGCAATAGAAATGCTGGATTGTGATGCATTAGCCATACATTTAAATCCATTACAGGAAATTATACAACCTGAAGGAGATATAAATGCAGAAGGCTATGCTGAATCTATAGGTGAAATATGTTCCAATACGAATATTCCAATAATTGCAAAAGAAACCGGAGCAGGTATAGACGGTCGTGATGCAAGAATCCTTGAAGAAATTGGAGTAGATGCAATAGACATTCAGGGAGTCGGTGGAACAAGCTGGGCGGCTGTAGAAACATACAGAGCAGAAAATCCTGACCTTGGAAACCTTTTCTGGGACTGGGGAATACCAACAGCAGTAAGTACCATAGAAGTTCTTGAAAACACAACACTACCTGTTATATCATCAGGTGGAATACGTAACGGACTTGAAGCTGCAAAAGCCATTAGTTTGGGAGCAGACTGTGTGGGTATGGCATTACCATTTTTAAAATATGCCTATGAAAGTCCTGAATTAATTGAAGAAAAAATCAGTCAGTTCACAAGAGAATTAAAAACAGCAATGTTCCTCGTTGGAGCAAGAAACATAGAAGAATTAAAACAGAAACGATTAATAATCACTGGAAAAACAAGAGAAATATTAACACAATTAGATATAGATACAAAAAAATACGCTAGGAGGATATAATTTGACAATAGAAGTAATAGCAGTTGGAGGATA
>AUXO012542966.1_pt1 | contig 12719 bp, 16 predicted proteins | sample 768731 | NCBI WGS metagenome assembly AUXO01 (sample SAMN02715735, study PRJNA202380) | gut metagenome | biome: sheep rumen | host: Ovis aries | place: New Zealand: Palmerston North | reverse complement strand
AAAGAATTTGAATTTAATCATCATAAATATATAGAATTTATTGAAATAAAATTACCAAGTATTGATTTCTTATTTGATAGGAAGAATAAAGTATATTTCAATGAAGATTTTAACAAGATTAAATCTACAAATAATATAAATAATTATTATGCTAGAAAACAATCATAATATAGAAATAATAGAACGTCCTATACAATTTAAGACACCTATGAAATTTAAAATGACTAATAGTAATGAATTAGTCAATAAAGATTTTAAAAAGATAATTAAATTATAATGAATATAAGATTACCAGAACATAATTCATCAAGACTTATTTTTGTACCTTCAAGTATAACTGGAAATAATCCAGATTTTAAGTTATATATTGAAGATACAACTACTGATAGTAATTGTTCTTGTAGTAATAGTGATAGTGAATATCCTTCCAATTGGTTATTAGGAAAACTTAATAGTTATTGTTGGTATCTTGAAGATTGTGGTATATATGATTCAAACCATTATCATACAGCTAATATATATTATTATGATTCTAATAATATAAAACAGAATTATATAACTGTCACAAGATCTATGGAATATGGAGAAGAAAGTGATAGATTATATTGTGAACATTCTGGTAGCTTGAAAGTATTATTATATGATTATTCACAACAGAATATATTTTGTAATTTCTATATAAAATATGAAAGAAATCTACCAGCTGCTAAAGAAAGTATTGCAAATCTTACAGATACTACAACAGGAGAAACATTATATAATTGTGTATGTTTCTTTAAATATAATAATGAAAATCAATTGATAATGACAGAAGCTATACAATTAAATTTTTCATTATCTGTAAAAAATGAAGATGATACTCCTATGTCTGGTATTAATTATTGTAATATTGTACCTACAAAAGCTACTTGTGATACTAATAAACTTTCTTTAATAGGTGAATTAAATGAGAATACTTTACAAGATATTATGGTTGGATTAGTAGGAACAACATCATTAGGAGAAAAAAATGATACTTATCATTATTATGGTAAATTTATGCCTGTAGATTATTATGAGAATAATTATCAACCTATTGATCCTTCTTATTTTATTGTACAAGCTCCTAAGAATGGTTGGATAGCTTTAAGAATAGGAATAGGCAGTGGAACTTTACTTTATAATGAAAGATATAAAAATAATAAAAAATGTGGGTTTATAAGACAATCAGGAGCTGGTCTTAATGGTTATTTTGGTAATTATAAACCAAGTTCAGATACTTATCAGTATGATATAGATTTAAATAGAGATAATGAACCATGTATGTTTATGATTCCTGAATTATTTTGTAATTATTCTCAAATTATATGGAAAAATTCTTCTGGTGCATCTGTAAGTTATAGTGGACTTCCTCAAGAAGAATTATATAATGAATTAGATGGAATGTTCTATAGAATATTTATATTACCACCATCATCACCTATACAAAAAATTACATTACATTATTCTAAGATATAATGAATTTAACAAGATTTAATAATTTAAGGTTTGAATATTCAGTAGGAGCAAATATAATAATGTTCTCATTAGTTGATATAAGTAATGATAAGTCAGTACTTACTTCATCTAATGTGAGTTCTCTTTATATTGAATATTCTTATAATGGAATAACAAATAATTATTCAAAGAATTTATCATTTCATATTAATTCATTATTAGGAATAATAACAGATTTACCAGATGATACAGATATAACTATTATTCCATATATAATAAAATATAAAAATTCTGGAGATGTAGATTATAAAATAAGACTTACAGATCCTATTGAAGAACATACACTTCCTTATGGTAATATTGAATATAATATTATTGAAGATAATGGAACAGTTGTAGAAGATAAGATTACAGAAATAGTTGGATATATAAATCGTCTTGGTGCTAGAGTAGAAGATGATTGTTCTGATACTACTCTTAAGAATCATTTAGCTCATGCTAAGACTATACCTATAAAATATAAGTCAACAATACAGACTGCTGATGCTGTATATTATCAAGCATATAGTTCAGATGGTTATATATATGGTCTTGTCAGAACATCTGGGGGTTCTTATGCAAATAATAATACATTCTTTCATGAACTTAGACATAGATATGGTATAACTTCTCCAAATTATTCTCATATTACAAGAGATAAAAGTGATAATAGATCTGATTTATATAGTTTTATAGAAGACAAATTCACAGCTATACATAATGCTATGAAATTTGAAACTGGTAAAGAAGATGCTAAAGTATGGGTTTTTGGAGCTCACTCAAATATCCCTGAAGGAAGATATACAGATAATGGTAATTATAATTATTTAGCAGCAAATTATCTTAAAGCTTTAATTTGGTATACATGTCATACTCCTGAAGAAGAAGATAATTCTAAAATTAGAATTATTCCAAATCTTAATTTAGTTGAAATAACTGGATATGAACCTGAACCAGAAATAGAATATAATATTATAACTAATTGTGAGCATGGTACAGTATCTTTAAGTCATAATAAATCAATTGCTGGAGAAATAATTACATTATATGATTTTACTCCAGATGAAGGATATGAATTATTATCTGTATCTGCAATATCTGATAATGGAGAAGATATTACATTATATGAAGATACTTCTGAAGGATATAAAATAACATTTACAATGCCTGATGCAGATGTAAATATTGTTATAAAATTTAAAGAAATAGGAAGTGAAATATCAGATGATTCTCCTGAATATAATATTACTTTAAATATTAATAATGGTATAGCTGAGCTTACTAAAATAAAAGCTAAAGAAGGTGAAGAAGTAAGAATATTTAATATTATTCCAGATCCAGGATATAAATTATCAAATATAAAAATTCTTTATAATGATACTTATATGTCAGGAATATTTTCAGGTGAAGGAGATGAAAGATTTTTTAAATTCATAATGCCTGGATATGATTGTACTATTGAAATATTATTTATAGAAGAAGATGAATCTGGAAATAGTGATAATAAATTTTATTTATCAACTCTTATAAAACCATATTTCATAGATAAAGATACAAAAGTATATCTTTTATCTAATGAATATAATAATGATTTTATAAATAAGTCTTTAAATATTACTTTATATCCTTATTCCGATATAGTAAATAATATATATAATATAAATCATTCAATTAATTCTACATCTACTGTATTGAATGATGACAGATATTATTTCAATCTAGTTTCAAAATTAGGATTTATTGATGGAAAGATAAGTCTTATAAATAATTTTATGTTTCCTGGAAAGATTGAAGAAAAAGATCATTATTCATCTATAGCAGAAGCAGAAGCTTATGAAGCAATAATAAACAGTCAGATTAGAAAATACTATAGTACTTATTATATAAATGAAACATTAGAAAGTTATGAAAGAGAATCATATTTAGATGAGATTGATATAGAAGAAATAAGATCAACAGGATTTTATATACAATTTGCTAATGATATTAATTTTACGGAAATAGTATATGAATCTAAGATAAATATTGATTCAGAAGATGAAAATTTTATATATGATTTCTCATTCAATCTTAATAATTTATTTGAAAGTTGGGATCAGTTAAATGAGATATTAGTAATCAGAACTACATTTATTGATAAACGACTAGGTATATTTATCAGAGGTAATAATGTAGTACTTACAAAAGAATGGTTTAAATATCTTATTAATGATAGTATAGATGGACAAGTAATATATTCAAAACAAAATAATTTAATAACTCATAAATTTATGGATGTTAATCAAGGATTTAATCTTATTCATGATATTAATTGTGTTATAGTTGATAAAGAGACAGTAAATAGTTCTGGTCAGATTCAAGAAACAAATGTAAATACAAAAATAATATATAAACCAATATTCTATAAAGTACAAGATTTACAGAATATAAGACTTCACCAAGGAGTTACTCAGAATATAGGTATTAATTTAGGTGGATTCCTTACAAAAGTAGATACATTTATACTTAATATCAATGGTAAGAATTATAAAGAATCTGCTAGAAATGATGTATTTGTCATATTCAAGATAAATGCTAATAATATTGAAGAGAATAGTGGATATTATAATATACTTGATCAGAATTTTGATTATATCTCTTCAGGAAATTATATATTATATTAATTATGATTGATTTAGCTATAGATAATAGAATTTTTATAGAAAATAATTTAGAAGCAGCAATACAAGAATTAGACTTACTTTTTAATACAGAAAATACTGAATTAATTGGTAATGTTAGTTTTGGTGTCAGTTTAGATCAATTTTTATGGACTTTGACACCAACAACAGATTCTTTTAGAAAATATATAGAAGAAAAACTTTCTACATTATTTTATCTTAAATTTTTTAATTATAATATAAATGTTGAATTTTTAGAAGGTGAATATAGAAGTATTTATAAATTAACTATTGATATATATACTTCTGGTAATGAGAAAATACAAAAAGAATATGAATTCAGATAATGAAATTATTTAAATTAAATCAGACTACATTTGAAAATTTTGATAATTCTGTAAATAATTATCTTAGTAAAGCTTTTTCTTCATTAGGAATACAATATAGTGATAATCAGATTTTCAAAGTAATCTTCAATGGTATAAAAGGTATTGTTCAGAATATCATGGTATATATTGAAGATGCTTTTACAGAACAGAATGTAGAGACAGCAATAAGAAAGAAAAGCTTATATTCATTAGCAAAAATCAGTGGATATGAAGCTTATTATGGAAGTGCTGCTACAGGAATTCTGTCTGCTACTCTTATAAGTAATACAAATCTTAGTGAAAGCTTAAGAAAGATTTATATCAATAATCATTCATATATTCAGAATGTAGAGACTGGTATAAATTATATTATATATCTTCAAGCAGATAGATATGTTTTTGATATTAATAAGCCTTTAATGAACTATGATTTTAAGATAGTTCAAGGTTTCTTTAATACTGCTAACTATACAGCAACTGGTTCTGTATTAGAGACTGTTCATTTGAATATTAATGGTCTTTATGATAAGAACTATATCAAAGTATATGTAAACAATGAAGAATGGCAACAAGTGTCAAATCTCTATGATATGACTCAAGATGGTAAAGAATATATACTTTCTGTTGGATTTGACAATGAAGTTGATATTTCTTTTGGAAATGGAGTATATGGTAAGCTTTTGACAGAAGGAGACAATATAAAGATTGAATATGTGACTCATAATGGAGAACAAGGAAATGTAAATAACTTAAATAATAAATTCAGATTCTTGACAAATGGATATGACTATAATGGAGATTCTATTGACTTGAATAATTATATAAAGCTTAATATTGAGAATTATATATCTGGAGGAACAAACTCTGACAGTGTATCTACTATAAGAAGTATGATTGGATATAATTCAAGAAGCAATGTATTAGCTAGTATAGACAATTATATATTATTCTTAAAGCATTTTTCATTCTTAGGTAATTTCAATGTATGGGTAGAAGAGAACTCAACTACTCTTATGATTAATGCTATTACAAACCGTCTTAAGAATATTACAGATATTAAAGATTATGAAAATGTTATAGATACAGAATTATTACTTACTAAACAACAGAAAGAGAATATATTAACAGTACTTAATAATTCTAATAATACATTTGCAGGAATTAATATTGATTTTGTTGATCCAATTATATATCAGTATGCAATTATAGCGTATGTTAAATTAGAAGACTCTTATTATAAAGATACTGTTGAGACTAATATAAAAACAGAGATACTTAAATATTTCTCTACAAAGAATTTCAATATTCAGTTTATTGCTAAATCAGATATACTTAAGCATATACTTGATAATGTTGATAAAATTAAGTCTTTGACATTAGAGATTGTTTCACAAAAGAATGAAGAAGCATCTTACAGAGGATATTATTATAAATATACTACAACTGTCTATAATAATAAAGTAAATTATATTAAGAAACGTTATGGATATGAATCTGGAAATCCTGTAGGTCTTGACTCTATAGGAAATATCAGTGTAGATTCTAATCTTTATATGCCTTTATTAAGAGGAGGATTCATATACTATCCTGATAAGTCAAATCTTACTAATCAATCAACTATTGATACAGTAAATATTATTTTTATTTAAAGATAAATATAAAATCATTATAATATGAATTTCTTAGAATTTATAGAGAATAAGAAAACTAATGAAGCTAATAAAAAGATATTGAATGAAGCTTTTCAGAATTCTCAGTTAGGCAAAGCAAGAGAGCTTATTTTGAAAGTGCTTAGTAAAGAAAGTGGAGAGACTATCATTTCACTTGGTAATTTTGACATGAAAGTTGATGGTCAAGACTTTACTTCTGAATTATTCTCTGTAGCAAAATCAGATAATACTATTTGCTTTAGTTTTAATTGGCTTAATGATGGTAAATCAAGTCAGATTTATTCAATTGCTTTCTTTAAGAATCTTCAAGCATTCTTAGATGGAAGAGGAAAAGCTGAACTTATTATTTCAACTTTTGGATGTTCAATTGTGTATTTCTTACCATTAATAAGCTATGTTATAGACACAAAAGATTTTAATTTAGATAAGAACAATGCTTCAAAGTTAATAAAAGCAATATTTACAGATAATATAAAAGAAGGAGTTGAATATCCTTTATATATTGGAGCTTTAAAACATATAGTTATGGAAGGACTTTCTAAAGAAGTTGTAAAGAATACTTTCTTGTATAATATCAAGAATCATGTATTTGAAAGTGATTTTGATGATATGCTTAAATGGAAGCAAGAAAAATTTGGAGAACTTCAAGATGCTTTATCTCATAAGAATGATTCATCAGATTCAGAGAAGAAATTCAAAGATCTTTATGCTGAATATGAAGAGATAAAGAAAGCTATCAAAGGAGGAGCTAAATCTATTGATGAAGTTAAATTATCTGTAGAAAAGAATAAGACTGTTGAGATTAAGAACTTTGAAGGAGAAGAGAAAGCTCAAGAAGAAATTGACAATCTAAAAAAAAATCCTGATCAAGTCTTCAAAGAAATGGAGAAATATGTGAGTATGGTTATGAAAGGTATTACTCCTTCTGTAATTCTTTGTGGTGCTCCTGGTGTTGGTAAAACATATAGAGTAAAAAAGATATTAGAGAAAGGAGGATATGTTGAAGATCATAATCTTTGTACAATTAAAGGTAAATGTACACCACGTGTTCTTTATATGAAGCTTCTTGAATTCAAAGATAAAAAAGACATTATTGTTATTGATGATGCTGATGGACTTGTTGGTCCTAAAGCTCCTGAAGAAGTAATCAATATTCTTAAAGCTGCACTTGATTCAACATCTGATGCACAAGGACGACAAGTTTCTTATGGAGTATCTGGTCCACTTAAAGATGATGATGGAATGGATTTACCAAAGAAATTCTATTATAATGGTGGAATAATTGTTATAACTAATTATAATGCTGGACAATTAGATACAGCTTTAAGAGGTCGTTCATTTATTCAAGATATTCATTTCTCTGTAGAAGAAGTATTAGGAATTATTAAGAAACTTTTACCTTCTTTAGATCCAGATCATCTTTCTAGTTCAAGTAAAGAAAAAGCTTATGCTTATTTAGAAGAATTAGCAAAAGAAAAATCTAAAATGGAAATATCTATCCGTACATTTATTATTTGTGCTAAGATATTTGAAGCTTGTGGAGAAGATATAGACTTTAATGATGAAGATGCTCGTTCAATGATTAAAGAGCAAATGAAACTCCAAGCAGATAGAGGAGGAAAAAAATATTAAAATTTATTATATGAAAAGTTTACATGATTTTATTGTAAATGAAATGGCTTCTACTAAATTTGATTTAAAGAAAGCTTTTAGAGACTATACAATATTTGGTATTATTACTGATGATCCTGTAAAGTTAGTTCATGAAGATAAACATATTCCAGAAGATAGTACTATTATTGAACTTTTTGAGCAAGAAGATGAAACAAATGGAGGAATAGTTGATATTGATGGAGTATTAGAGAATCTTATTGATAATCCTCCTAAAGGAGCAATTATTTGGATAGTAACTGAAAAATCTAAAAATTGTAAATTCTTTAAAGATAAAGATCTTTATAATTTCATTTTTAAAGGAAATTATCAAGGAAAAACTTTAGATAATCAACAAATTGTTATTTCTTCTTCAGAAGATTTGCTTCCAAAAGAATATCAGGCAAAATTGAATCCTTTTGTAAAGATGTAAAGATTTATTCTATTTTTATTTAATAATAATATATTAATATAAATATGAAACATTTTAGAGAATTTATTAATGAAAATTTAGTTAATGAATCAACAATAGAAAAAAATACAGCGGATAAATTAGCTAAAAAAATAGTTGAGTTAGCAGAAAATGGAGCATTTTTTGCTGAATATGATCCTGATGAAAATTCAGGAGAATATGAAGGAATGGAATATGATGAATATATTGAAAAATTAATAAATATTATTAGTCAATCTATTCAAAATAATGGAAAAGATATAGAAGCTATTTGGCAAGATACTTGTTATGATTGGGCTGCAAATCCTGAAGGAGATTATCCTGATGGATTTGAAGAAGAAGTTAAAGAAAATTATTTAAAACCAGTATTAAAATAAAGAGACTTATTTAATAGGTCTCTTTTTTTATTGAATATATATTTTATTATTTCTATTTTTATTTTTAATAAAACTATATTAATATAAATATGAAAAAACTTAATGAGTTTATTCATGAATCAAAAGATGATAAATTTTCTGCTTTAGGAAAAAAGATATTCTCAGCACTTGGAAAAGACTCTAGTGATATAGTTGCAGCTATTTTAAAACGTAATGAGAAATGGGATGAGAATAAATTTGATTTCTCTCATGATCCAATGTTTTTGATTGCTGGAGCTGGTAATAAGAGTGAAATTGAGAAGGGTGAGAAATCTAGAGACTTGACTTGGGTAAGAGATAAGTTCTTTGACAGTTCTTTAGACAGTGGCCGTGGAGTTGAAGGTACTTTAGCAGATTATAATATTTCTAATGATGTTGGAGATGTTCCTAAATCTGTATTAGGAATTTATTTTGATAGACAATTTTATCCAATTACTTCATTAGATATTTATAAAACAATTAGAAAGATTATAGAAGATAAAGAATAAGTTGAACCATTTAAAATTTAATAACAATGGGTGGACATGTATTTAATACAGTCAAAAAAATAAGAAAGTCAAATATTGAACCTACTTTAGAGAAGTTCAAAGAAGAAATTAATAAAGTATTTCCTAATGCTACTTATATATTTAGATATTTACAGCCATTAGGAAGTGTTGGTAAAAAACCTTGGTCAGGAGATATAGACTTAGCATTTGATGAAAGAGTATTATATAATCTTAGTACTTGGGATATTGATCTTTTAAGATATGAAGATTTATATAAAAAGTATAAGCAAAGAGCAAGGACAGCAACTGATAAGATGTGTCAACGTCGTGCTATTCTTCAGTCTATAGCTGATAAGATTATGTCTGATCCATATACTACTTTATCAGCATCTGGAAAATCTGCTGGTAATGGTATGATTTCTATAGAAGCACCTCAATATGATAAGAAAGGAATATTAAAATCTAATGTTCAGATAGATTTAATGTTTGGAAATATAGATTGGCTTATGTTCTCTTATTATAGTGATGTATATAAAGGAAATATAAAAGGACTTCATCGTACTCAATTAATAGTTCATTTATTTGCTGCTAAAGGATATTCATTTAATCATAATATTGGAGTAAAGAAAGATAATGAAATTTTAACAGATACTCCAGAAGGATGTATAAATCTTTTGAATAATATATATAAGATAAATATTACAAGAGAAATATGTAGTAATTATTTTAATCTACAAGAATATATTAGACATAATTTATCTCAAGAAGATTTAAATAATATATATGATATTTATCTTAAGACTTTAGATTCTACAAGATGTGATATTCCAGAAGATTTACAACATTATTGGATAGAAAATCAGAACAAACTTAACTTAAAAGGAAGGTTTTTACCTAAAGAATCAAAATTATATCAATATAAAATTAATGAAGACATTGAATAATTTTATACAAGAAAAATTAAGTATATCAAAATATAAAAAACCATCAAGTGTATCTAAAAAAGAACAAGATGATACAAGTGTAACTATAGAGCCTTGGGCAGAATTTATTCATATTAATACTGAGAAAGGTATTATTGAATATCTTAAAGGTTCTGATTTAGATCCTAGTTTTGTAAAGGAACATGGAGGATATGGTCAGACTACACAAACTGACGAAGGAATATTAATTTGTATTGTATAATATGAAACAATTAAGTAATTTTATTCAAGAGAAACTTCACATATCTAATTATAAAAAAGAATTCAATATAAAAGAATTATTAGATAATATTGATATTAATAATTATAAATGGTCTGAACATGGTATTGGTGATAAAGGATTAGAAAAGTGTAAAGATACTGTTAAAAAGTTTGCTACTGAAGAACTTTATAAAGATATTGAATCTTATGCAAGAATATTTAATTTATTTAAAGATTCATATAGAAAATATCTTGATACTAATAATTGGTCTGAAAAACGTAAAGATGATTATTATAATGAACAAATTAAAAAAATGATAAAATATGGTTGGGCACAATTTGAAGATTTTTGTTTAGAACAAGGATGGTGGCATTTTATTGATTGGGTTATAAAAGAAAATAATTTATAATATGAAACAACTAAATAACTATATTCAAGAGAAACTTCATATAGGACAATATAAACCTACAGGAGATATAATGGAAAAAGATCCTAATTTTATTGTCAATTATTGTAAAGACAAAGCTAAAGAAAAAGGTCTTGAAGTTAAATTCAGAAATCGTAAAATGCCACAAGGTGATTTCTGTTTCTTTATATATGATAAATCTAAACAAACTAGATATTTAGTTGGATATGATGGTGATTGGGATAAAGACAATGAAGATTTTAAGAAATGTGCCAATCAGACTTTGAAATATATTGAAAACTATAAATAATGAAACATTTAAAAGACTCTATTAAAGAATCACAAATTAATGAAGGTATGGATAAATCAGAATTAATGGAGATTGCTGATCAAATGAAAGAAGAGCTTGGAGCTGATGAACTTCTTGAAGCAATTATCCGTGCTATGGGTGTAGATGAATTAAGAGATAATCTTAAGTATATCTGTAGAATGTATGAGTTAAAGCATAATATTAACTAACTAAAATAATTATATAGATGTCAGGATCAATAGGTGGTAATAGAATACCTCATAAATTAGTGAATAAAACTTGTTTATATTATCTAGATAAAGTATTAAAAGATTTTGAAGGATTTGAAGATTTTGCTGTAACTGGATCTTATCATGCTCGTCCAAAAGAAGATTATGGTGATATAGATTTAGTAGTTTGTATTAATTCTAAAGAAGACTTGAAAGATATCAAGAAAAGATTTAAAAGCTATATAGAATCGCTTCCAGATGAAATTTGTCCTTTATTCAGGAAAGGAAAAAATCAAGGAAAGAAAGCCCAGTTATATGGAAATATTGTAACTTGTCAAATACCTATTCAAGGAAAAGAAACTGATTATGTACAAGTTGATAATATTATTGTAAAGTCTTTAGAGGAATTAGAATTTGTAAGAAATTTCTTAGATATAGATGCACAGATACAAACTTTACTAACAGCTACAATAAGAGTTATACCATCTATTATAAAATATCAAGATATAGCTTATTTCAGATATCATTTTAATGATTATTTTGAAGTTCCTGAATTAAAAGAAAATCAGGAATTTGAATTTGTATTATCTATGTTTAAAGTATCATTAAGAGTAGTTACTTTAGATGATAATTTTAAAGAAATCAATAGAGAGACTATTTGGGAAACTTCTAAATGGGAAATAGCTAATATACTTATTCAAGAGTCATTATCAAAATTCAGAGATTTTAATTTCAAGAATTATACTTTTGAAGAGTTATTAGATATGACTAAAGAAAGTTATAAAGATGATGAAAGAGCTAGAAGAAGGATTTGTGGTATTATGAAAAGTATGATTAATATAGGTCCTGGTGAAATTGGTACTGAGAAAGGTATCAAAAAACAAGAAGCTATAGACTTAGCTTATAAAATATTAGAAGTTGATAAATGAAACAATTAAGTAAGTTTATACAAGAAAAACTACATGTTTCTCAATATAAAAAAGAACAAGCAGAAGTTTCTGTTGTAGAATATAATGATTATAAACTTTTATCTTTAATAGATGAAGATCATCTTAAGAATATTTTTAAAATATTAAAAGATAATAATTTTAAAAGTGGTGATATAACTACTAAAGATTATATATTAGTAGATATAACTACTCATTATGAAGATTATAAATATAATGAAAATGAGCAGAAACTTATTGATTATGCACTAAAAAATGCAGCTACTATTTATAAAACTATGGAAGTTTTATTTGATATTGGACAAAATTTAGGAATTGTTATTTTAGAAAAGAAATAATATAAATAAATTTTCTATATTAATATATTATGGAAAACATAAATTTAATTACAAACAACCAAGACTTATATAAGAAATTCTCTAATTTAAATTGTAAAGTAACTTA
>AUXO010555054.1_pt1 | contig 12721 bp, 14 predicted proteins | sample 768731 | NCBI WGS metagenome assembly AUXO01 (sample SAMN02715735, study PRJNA202380) | gut metagenome | biome: sheep rumen | host: Ovis aries | place: New Zealand: Palmerston North | reverse complement strand
TTTGCATATGTGCGATTTTTTTTGTACCTTTGCAGCCGAAATTAAATCCTTTTTAATGCTATGTTGATCACTACTACCCCGACCATCGAAGGTCACACTATTAGAGAGTACAAAGGTCTTGTGTCCGGAGAAGTTATCTTCGGCATGAATTTCCTTAAGGATATCGGCGCCTCGCTGCGCGATTTCTTCGGCGGACGCACCGAGAGTTACGAGAACGCCATGCTCGAGGGACGCGAGACGGCACAACGCGAGATGATAGAGCGTGCTGAGGCCATGGGAGCCAATGCCATCGTAGGCGTTCATTTCGGCTATGAGACCATGGGCCAGACCAGCAGCATGATCATGATTTCCATCTCCGGCACCGCCGTAGTGATCAACTAGATGTACAATCAAGCAAATATCTATATGGAACAGAAATATGACGTTTTTATAAGTTATTCACGCAAGGATTATCTTGACGCGAAAAAGCGTGTGATACCCGGCAATGTGGTATCGCAGATTAAGGACTTATTGGCCAAAGAAGGCATCACTTATTGGTTTGATGAGGAGGGTATCTATTCCGGTCAGAGTTTTACGACTAAGATTGTCAGCAGTATTGAGGCTTCACGCATATTTCTGTTTCTCTCAACCGAGAACTCCAATAAGTCGCGTTGGACGTGCAAGGAAATTGCCACGGCTGACGAACTGGGGATGCATATCATTCCGGTGCGTATCGACCAGACACCATATAGTCGGCAAGTCCTCTTTCGTATTGCTGACCTGGACTATGTGGAGTACTATGCCAATCCCAAGGAGGCGATGCAGGATATCGTGCATGCCATCAAGACCTACCTTCAGGAGCAAAGCATGATATCCGCCGGTGTGCAAGAAACTGGGATGGCAACTACTCAACCTGTAAAACAAGTACGTCGACTAGATACGCAGAATCCAAAGCCTAATATGAAGCAGCAAAAAATGCTGCGCATTCTGCTTCCGTTACTAATCGGCCTGATTTTGGCGTTTACTGCATGGCTGGTTTGGTCTAAGGGATCAACGGGTGAAGAACCTCTTCATGAGCCATTGGTTGATACTCTCCGGCATGAACCGTCGGGGACAGAGGATGTCCCAACACATAAATCGACGCAGCTGGATACGGTGCGGGTAAGAAAGGTGCTGGAGCAATATGCTCGAAGCGTTGTAGAGAAAGATTTTGCTGCTCTTGAAACACTATATGCGCCACATTTGGAACGCTTCCAGGAATCTACAAATGTGACTCGTGAGAAGGTCATCGAAAGCCATCAAAACTACGAGCAAAAGTTCTCTGCTGTCATTAGGTCCGCTACGTATCGTTGGGAGACGCTTAAGGTCATCCCGCTGGCAAATGGCAATGCCGATGTCGTATGCGTTCAGGATTTCCATTTGCAGCGTACGGCGAATTCGACGAAACCGAATTACTATGTGCTGGAGCAGCACTTCCGACTTAATAGCGATTATCAAATCGTGTCGGTCTTTGATATCCAATTGTCTAAAACGAAATCTAAGTAGTGTCTTGAGATATGAAATGTCCTCATTGCGGTAAAGAAATTGCCAACGACAGTGTATATTGCGAGTTTTGCGGGAAAAAAGTGACGCAAGCTCCGTCGGAAAAGAAAGATAAATATTGTAATAAATATTTGATTTCTTTGGTGGTCATCGCATTGGTTCACTTGGCAAGTTTGTGCGTGGCTTATTCGGTACATTGGGAAACATTTGCATACTACGGCATAGATTATGAAGGGTATCCTGGTGCTGGAGATTATAACGGATGGTTCTTTATAAGTGTTATTCTTTGGCTTGTTACCTTAGTCATTTTGCCTATTAATATTTATTGGTATAAAACTAAAAAACAGTATTAGCGTATTCAATAACTAATAAAACCGATGAGAACGATGGGATATAACCGTTCAAAATTACCATGAGAGCAATTAGTGTTATTCTTAGTATTGGTATGATTTGTATCGGCATTTACGGTATGGCAATCGCTGTAGATTCAACAGGTACTGGCTATTACCTCGGAGCGCTGATAGTGGGTATTATATGGCTTATCGCTGATATTATTGCTATCAAGAAACAGAAACACGATAGGGAATAAGATACCTAACATATGGGCTTCCTGATTAGTACTATTGTTGGCAGTATTGTTGATGCCAACAAAATGATAAAGCAGAATAAAGCCGTGAAAGACGACACTACGAAAGAAGTTGTCGTAGAAAACAAATATGCCATTCAGGTGCCGTCTTTCTTGTCTCCTGCTCGCCTTAAGAACGAGGATGCGTCGCTGCATTATAACAGCATATCACTGGATGTATCTTTCTTGGTAATCGATGAGCCTAAATCGGACTTTATCCATACAATCAAAGAATTAGAATCCGAAGCTCCGACGCTTTTTGGAAGTGATAAATCGCTGCTTGATAAGATGGCTACGTTGGTTCTGGGAAATATGTTTGATATGGATAATGTCGAAATAGAAAACTATACCAAGACGAAGATAAATGGGCTAAATGCACTTACGCTAAATGTGTTCCAGAAACGGACATTCTTCAAGGATGCGATATATGCCAGTTTTGCCTTTATTGAAGGTAAAGATACTTTGTATCAAATTCATATTATTTCCGGAGGAACAAGTATCCGTAAACTTGCAGACAAGTTAGAACCGGCTATATTCTCTTTTAGAGAATTGTGACTCTTAAAAACTACAGACGATGAACCAGAAACAGAAATTTAGGACCGTGCTTATGGGGTTAGGTGGGGCAATTGTTGTATTGATAATCTGTCTTCTTTGCATAAAGCCCTATTCTAATAAGACCCTCGCATTCAAGGGCGATTATCCGGATCCTGTAACTATTGAGATAGAGGACGAAGATGGTAATACCCTTACGATAGAAGCGATTGAGGGACAAGTATGCGTATGGTTTGAGGATGGCGTTCCCGCTAAAGAAGCGTATAAGTTAATTAGGGATGCTGGAGGAAAAATCATAGCACAAGTGCCGCGATGCGGTTATTATTTGGTGAAAGTACCTTCTGACGAAGTACAAGACTTCTTGGATGATTTGTATTACGAACCAGCCGTTAACCGTGTTTTTCCAAATATGATCATGGAGTCTTGTGCCGCGGCGAATTATATATTAGACGATTTCTATCCGGATACGGCTGAAGCAGCCCCACATGGAGTGATAGTGCAATTCGCTATGGAGGAGTGCGAGTCGAAATCTCCCATACGCGCGTTCAATATAGGTAATGCGAGCACGGGAGCAATCTGTACTTCTAACAGGAAGACGATTGCTTGTGTGAATACCGAATTCTTTGCGCTTGATACGATTGATCAGTTAGCACACGATGGCCCGATTATCATCAATTTGTCATATGGTGCTGTATTGCCGAAACGAATAGATGAAAAGACGGGTAAGTCCGTTCGCTACTACTGGACTGAGGCTGACCCCAACGAGCAGGATGGCTATAGAAAGAACTATAAAAATACACTGATAAATCTAATCAGCAACCTAAAGCCACTGCTGCAGTCCGAACGAGATTTTATCATCGTCTCGTCTGCAGGAAATAGGGGCGTTAAAAATTTCTATAGAGATGTTATTTCCTATATGCGGCGCGAGCTGAATCCCGAGCAGATAGAGGTGCTCGACAAACACCTACTGCTGGTCTCTGCGGATGAAACCGAACGCGTGGAGAGGCATAGACGCGAATATGAGCGCTATAATGACCTCGTGTGGAAACAAAGGAATGATACCGATTTAGTCAAGAAACGAAACTGGGAATATACCCTATATAAGCACTATGGCCGTTATTCCAATGATATAGAGGAGGGAGGTTATGACCCATGGGTGACACGTGTGGAATTATCCGACTTTATGTATGCAGGAGAAGAACATGCCGGTACATCCTTCGCATCTCCTCGTGCTGCATGTATGTTGTCTTCTGTGATAAATGAGAAGAATCTTACCGGTTATGAAGTTCTAGAGTTGGCTCGGGCGATAACTCGTCGTGATAAAATGCTCACAAAAGAAGCACTTTTGGCGGCTGCCAAAGCAAAATTAGATCCGCTATCCACTATTAATATTCCAGAGGATATAATCGGACAAGTGATACATGATCCTTCGGAAAATGGCTATTTCCCCCCGGAATGGACATGGACTATTAAGCAAGGCGAAGTACTCGGCGCTACCGAAATGCATCGTAGTAGTGTCGCTAATGATAGTGCCCAAGTTATGGCAGTCGTACATCTGCACAAGGGGGAACTGAAGGTGGATGTTGAAATGGTGTTGCATTATGAAATAGGTTTATTGGGGGCTGAACTGAATAACGTGCAGGTTCATGCTATTACGATTCCTCAACAGACCAATTATGCTAGTTTGGTTAGACTAAAACCGAATGCCGATTTTATTCCGGGATTGATGCTTGAGAACCATAGTGATTATTGGTTGTTTGTGGGGGGACATATTGATTTGGATGAAGGTGTAAAACGATTTATGCAAGTTGTTGAGCCTCATTCGGAGGAATATATGACAATCTTGGGTGTCCCCGACAACTATCATATTGAATTTGCATACAAAATGTAGGACTACAATTGTAATATTGCCTTTGTCCTCGTGTTGGATCAACCCTTGGATGTCTTGCCGTATATCAGCGAGTCAGAGGCGGATTGTACGGAACCTGTAGTTTCGGAGATTATGCTTGTGCGACATTCTAAAGAGACCGGAAAAAAGTTTGCTGAGATATATGCGAATAAGCACATTAGTGCAACCGGTACGCTCTACGCCCCGTGTGCTGGTATGCATAATGTGACCGAGACGGTTATGGATTTACAGGAGATAGTAATCAAATAAACAACTTATTTAAATAAAACAATATAGTTATGTATAAAGTTCTTTTATTGGCTTTTTGTTTAGGCCTGGTTTTTGTCGGAACGTTGGCTGAAAAACGTGGACGAAACGTAATAGGATGGATATGTCTGAGTTTTTTGATAACGCCGTATTTGAGTCTCGTTATTCTGTTGCTGACAGATAAACTTGATTCGAAGAAGAAAGATCTGACCGTTAATCAAGAGGGAAGGTATTGGTTCGCCGCCATACTCGGCTGTGCGTTATTCTTAACGCCGCTGTTTCTGCCGTCCATATACAAATGGCATAATGATTCGTATCGCGCTGATTATGTGATGATCGAAGGAAGTAGTTACAATGATGTTACTATCCATTCGTTCACCTATCGTTTTGGTAAGTTTGAGGCACGGGTGCATAATGATACCGAGTATAATGTTGAAGATTTAGTATTCCGCGTTACGTACTATAATAGTCGTGGTGAGCAGATAGATTATTGTGATTATCCATATCATTTCGTAATTGAGAAGGATATGTCAAAGACCTGTCAATTCGAACGAGGAGATGAATATCCTCGTGCATATGACAAGGCTGAAATAAAAGTACTCCAATATACGAAGATCGGCGAAGAGAAGGACGAGGAGGCTGAAATAGAGGGTAATAGTTTTAGTATATGAAAAAAACAGCAATTATCTTTTTTGCTTTGCTGTGTTAATAGCCCGTGATGAAATCCAAAAGCGCTTGGATTATGCGCGTCGTAAAGAATAAATGATAAATGAAAAGATAATGGAGCATCAATACAAATATTATGCTTTCGTAAGTTATAGTCGTAAGGACGAGAAGTACGCCAAGTGGATTCAGGATAAACTGGAGGCATACAAACTCCCGTCTAAGGTTGTGCATGACAATCCTGACCTGAAGAAAGGCATACGCCCGGTATTCCGAGACAAGACTGATTTAGGCGCAGGTGTCCTGTATGAAAACTTGGGGAAGGAACTTGCTGCATCTCGATACTTAATTGTGGTCTCATCGCCAACTTCGGCGCATTCGGATTGGGTGGAGAAGGAGACTCGTGAATTCCTGAAGACGCATGCGCCAGAGTACATTATTCCAATGATTGTGGACGGCACGCCGAATAGCAATGACGAGAACGAATGTCTCAATCCGGCAATTAAGGAAATTACCCCCGAGTTGCTTGGCGTCAATATCCATGAGATTGGTAAGCAGCAGGCCTTGACGAAGGTGGTGGCCAAGTTGCTGAATCTTAGTTACGACACCTTATGGCAACGCCACAAACGGCAAGAAAAACGCCGAAACATCATGCTTGGAATAGGTGCTTTTATCTTGCTCTGCGCTAGTTTGCTTTTGGTGGATTACAACCGACCGAAATACGAATATTATGCATCCATCGCGGAGTATGGCGATGGATGGCTGCCGAAAGGCATCGTTCCGCTGAGCAAGGATCAGGTGCGTCATCGCTTTCATTCCTATCGGTTTACCTACCGGCGCAATAAATTGCGAGAAGTGGCACTTGTCAATTCACACGATCGAAAAGTGGACGATTATTCTGTATTTGTTCATCCCGACCGACACGCTACAAAACCCATCATTCAGCATTACGACCTTTCCAATGACATCATCCTTACCGAGGAATTCAGTGGAGAAAACTATAATCGTATCGACTTTATGAATCCGCCCGATAAGGGGGGCGGGTCCAGTGCGCTTCGAGCCCGATCGAGTGGTATGACCGAGATCCGTCGGTATGCGCTGACGCGTAATGAGAACGGATTTGTTGTTCGTGTGGATTTTAAGCGCTATCCCGGTGTAGACGAGGTGAATACGTTGGATGAGAATGGTAACTATGGCTATGAATATGAGGTGGATTCGATAGGGCAGATTTTGGCGAAGTATTTTATTGATGAAAACCTGCAACGCGTACCTCTCCGTAAGGGGCTAGCGAGTATTCGATATACATACGATGCACTGGGAGGTATAGTGCGAGAGCAGTACCTGAAGATAGACGGGCAACCGCATTTTACGACATTCGGTGGTGCCGAGACGCGTCGTACGTTTGATGCGTATGGTAACAATATTGCTGAGAGTTATTATGACGGGGCCGGCCAACCATGTATTGCTCCCTATTACGGCTATGCTACGTTCAAGACGATCTATGATGAGCGGGGAAATAAGACGGAGCAGAGCTATTACGATGTGAAGGATTCCCTGTGTATGTCGGCTAACCATTGCGCACTCTTGACGCAACAATTCAATGATCGAGGAGATTGTATCGAGATTGCTTATTTCGGTAAAGATCGAAAGCCCTGTGTGGACATCCAAGGATTTGCACGAGTGGAGCAAAAGCACGATGCGTATGGACGTATTATTGGGATGTATTACTATGGCGTGGATGGAAAGCCTTGCGTAAGTGAGTTAGGATATGCAAGTGTGATAAAAAAATATGACGAACGCGGAAATGTCATTGAGGACTCCTATTATGGGGTAGATGGTAAGCCCTGCTTGCGCGAATTAGGCTGCGCCAAGATTCAATGGAAATATGATGAGCGAAACTACCTCATCGAAGAGACCTATTATGATGTGGATGGCCAACCTTGCTTGCGAAATATTGGTGTGGCAAAATTGAAGCAAAAGCATGATGAACGTGGTAATGTGATTGAGTATGCCTATTTCGGTATCGATGGGAAGCCCTGCATGTGTGGTTGGGGGTATGCTATACAACGAAATGAGTATGACGAACGGGGAAATGTAGTAGAGGAGGCTTATTTTGATACTGAGGGTAAACCATGTATATCCATATGGGAGACTGCTAAAATGAGAAATAAGTATGATGAGTTTGGTAACTTAATAGAGTCAGAATCATATGGTATCAATAGTGAACCATGTTTGAACGATTTGGGCTATGCTAAGGTCGCTAGTGTGTACAACGATAGAGGAAAAATTATAGAGTCGAAGTACTATGATGTGCATGGTAAGCCTTGCTTGACTAATTATGGTATACATCGAATCGCTGAAAAATATGATGGTCGAGGAGTATATCTAGGAGAGACTTATTTCGATACGAACGGTAACTTAGTTTTATGTGCAGATGGTTTTGCTAGTATCGAACGAGTTGTGGATGTGCGAGGGAATGTAGTGAGCGAAACTTATTTTAATGCTTTAGGCGCTCGGTGTAATGCAAAGTATTTTTATACGAAATTTCCCGATGTTGTGGATAATGTCGGTTGTTTTGTTAAAGCACAAAGTGTGACTGAAGACGGACAAGTGCATCAGCTTCCTCAGGGATATTCCAAAGTTGAAGGAAAGTATGATGCCAATAATCAATTGACGGAGGTTATCTATTATGACAAATCGGATAATGTGTTAATAACAGTAAAGAATCCAGTAATTGTAGATGATTGACTTTTTTTGCTTGCGTATGTCGGAAAATAGTCTTACTTTTGCACTCGAAAAAAGATTTTTAACTTATGAAATGTCCTCATTGCGGTAAAGAGATTACCAACGGTAGTAAGTTCTGTGAGTTTTGTGGCAAACCGGTGAAGCAGAAAAACAATAACCTCGTCGCCATAATTATCGCGCTCGTCGTGCTCTTGTTGGGCGCATGTTGCGCTATCCTCTTCTTGGCAGTGGACCATCACGGAACCACCTACGAAATTTATCAGGAAACCCCGACGGATACCATCATGGCGGTGGATCCTGTCGATGAATTCCCGGTGCGAGACAAGGTGAAAGATATGCTGAAGCGCTTTTTTGTCCTACAGCATAAACGATGATTATGACGGTTTGCGGGAAATATATGCTCCTACTTTAGGACGTTATCACGACATTAAAAAACAGATTTCTCGTGACGAAGTGATAGATAAGCATCGCAACTACAATAGCAAGTTCGGCGTATATGGCAAGCATGGCTCCTATCGATGGGAGACGCTGACCATCAAGCGGATTTCCAACACCCGTGCCGAGGTGGTATGTGTGCAGGACTATTATATCGACCGCTATGACAATACGAAATATACCGACTTTGTGTTGGAGCAGCATTTTGTCATCAACGACAACTATCAGATCGTCTCGATTTACGACGTGCAACTCTCAAAACGATAAGCCATCCTCCCTCCGCCGAGCCGCTGGCAGTTGAGTTAGGGCGACTTCTTGTGTAAAATGCAAAATATATTTGCATATCTCAAAATTTTTGTGTAATTTTGCACCCGCAAAACTTTTGAATAAATCACATACGTATCACGCAAAAGATATTTTGTCATGAAAAGAAATATTTTAGTTCTCATTTTATCTGTCTTTTCTGTCCTTGTGTATGCGCAGGAAAAGCCATTGGTTGCCATTTACATGACGAGCAATGATCCCATCAATGAAATTGTTGCCAACAACATAATGGAGAGATTCATTAGTAGTGGCAAATATAGAGCAGTGGAGCGTTCTGCTTCATTCTTGGCAGCTTTAAAGACGGAGCAGTCTTACCAACATACTGGTGAAGTGGATGACGAACAAATTTCCGCGTTAGGTCAGCAATTTGGTGCGCAATTTATCTGCGTAGTGTCTGTTTTTGATGTGTGGAGAACTGAAAAATACATTACTGTTCGTATCATAGATGCAACTAGTGCGGAAGTTATTGTGTCTTGTAGCGCACATGGTCCTATAGCAGATAGTCAGGCTTTAATGACTACATTGGATGATTTGTCGAGCAAGCTATGCATAGCTTTAGGGAAGGAAAAGAAACCTTCGATACAAAAAGTAGCTGTTTATATTGCTAAGACAAATAATAGAGATGTTGATTTGATTCTGGGAGATCAGTTGGTAGCCGGCCTTGCGCGCAGCGGAGACTATATGGTCGTAGAAAGAACAAATGCTTTTCTCAACAAAATCAAAGAGGAAACCGGATATCAACAGAGAGGAGAAGTAGATGACGAGGATTTTATACGTTTAGGTCAGCAGTTTGGCGTTCAGTATGTTTGCGTAGCGAAAACAAATCAGTATGGAGGAACTTATTTTATTTCAGCCCACATGATTGATGTTACAAAGGCTGAAGTAAAAAAGCCGTATAATATCAAAAATAGAGTTCTGAATAATTCGAATGATGTAATAAACGCAGCGCAAGAAATAGTAGAGAACATATCTCGGATAGCTACCTATAACCGCGAGAATTATGTCGAAAATATCAGAGGTATCAACATGAAGATGATTTGGGTCGAAGGCGGCGATTTCTATATGGGGAGCATTGATGATGATAGCAATTTTGATGAAAAAGATATTCGCCTTGTGACATTAGATGGTTTTTATATGGGAATGCTCGAGGTAACAAAGGATCAGTGGCAAAAAATAATGGGTAAGGGCGATGGCGGCGACAATCCTGCTACGGGTGTAAGTTGGGAGGATGCAGTGGAGTTCTGCCGGAGGTTAAGTATCAAGACCGGAAAAAACTATAAATTACCTACAGAGGCGCAGTGGGAATATGCAGCTCGAGGAGGAAAAAATGGCTATAATACAAAATATGCTGGTAGTGATAACATAAAAGAGGTGGCATGGTACGAAAAGAGTATTGGAAAGTATTCTGATGGTGGTTATTATTATATAACAAATCTTCATAAGGGGGGACAAAAAAAGGCTAATGAACTTGGAATATACGACATGTCCGGTAATGTATATGAATGGTGTCTGGATTGGTATGCCGAAGATTATCTGATTTACGACACCTACAACCCCCAAGGTCCTACGACGGGAGAAAAACGTGTCGTGCGAGGAGGACATTACGAATCACATGCCGAAGACTGCCGTGTTTCTAATCGTTATTCCAGTCGCCCTTCCTCTACATGGGAAAAATTAGGATTCCGAGTTGTATGTATTCCTTAAACTTTTAATTATAGACGTATATGAAAACCAAACTATTTACAACCATTCTTGCTGTTCTGTTTTCGATAATAGCAATGGGGCAAACAAATACTCTGGTAGAGCAAACTCAGCATCAAAATCCCCAAACGCTATATCTCGTAAGTCATGCATATATATTCGGGACGGAATATTCTGATTTTAAAGGAGAGATTCAGCGCGAATTGAGTGATAGGAATGTCGTGTTCGTGACTGCCGCAGCTAACCCGGAGTGGATTGTATATATCACTGCATTTGCAAGAGAATATAACAAGCATGACTCAGGAGATATTAGCACTTACTATGCGTATGTGGATTTAGATCTTATTATAGAAAATGCAGCCACAGGGCAGCGCATCTATCAAGGTAAGTTTAGCGAAAAAGGTGGGCATACACATGGTTTTGACTATGCAGCGCAAGTAGCGTATCAAAAACTATCCTCACAAATTAGTGCTATCATAATTGAAAAATTGCAAGAGTGATTTTTATTTGATAAGGTATAAGCGATGTAACCTTTACCAACAATTCACTTAAAAATCGGTGCATATTTGTGCCGATTTTTTTGTTAAGTACGTTCGAAGGTGCCTAAAATTTGCATATGTCAATTTTTTTTTGTATCTTTGCACCCGAAAACAAAAAAAAACATATAACCATGAAACGCTTTATCCTATTCGTTTTTTCGCTAGTCGTACTGGGGAGTATGCTGAAGGTTCGGGCCGAGAATCAGGTATTTACAGGATCTATCGGTCCCTATAAAATCCACATGGTACTGAATACCAAGACCAATACGGGTTATTACTATTACGACAAAAATCCGAAGTCTCGTTTTAAACTCCGAGCATCCTACAAGCGTGAGTGCTCTGATTACGAAAGGGCGCAGGTTTATTATGCCGACGGTTGCTCGCATCTGACATTGCAGGAATATACTCCTGCCGGCAAGAACTCCGGGCAATTTTCGGGAGTAATCACCTATAAAATGGCCATGGGATATATGCATATCAATTTTTCCGGCACGTTTACCAACAAATCCAATGGGAAAAAATACGAGTTTGGCGTAGGATATGTAGAAGAAATTGACGTTGACTTTGATTACTGACCTTTGCATCCGAAATTTTGACGAATCGAGCTATGTACAATCGAGCATTTACACCGGAATGGATTACGGAGCTGAAGGCGAACGAGATCTTTGTCTTCGGCAGTAATCTCTCAGGCTTGCATTTTGGCGGAGCCGCGTTCGTGGCGCTTCGGCAGTTCGGCGCCAAGCTTGGTCGAGGCGTCGGGCTACAGGGACAAAGCTATGCTATCCCTACCATGCAGGGTGGGGTGGATACCATCCGTCCCTATGTGGATGAGTTCATCGCGTTTGCCAAGGCGCATCCCGAATACACCTTCCTCGTTACGCCTATCGGCTGCGGCATTGCCGGTTTTACGGCCGACGAGATAGCGCCGCTCTTCGCCCATGCGATCCATACGGATAATGTCCTCTTGCCCGAATCATTTGCCAAGATCGTCAACGACGATTACGATCGCTTCTGCCGCTCCTTCGACCACGATTCCGACCGTAATGCCGATAATTGGTAAAAGTAATTAAAATCGCACTTTCGGGTGCGATTTTCTTATTTTTTTATAAAAATCTCCACAAAAATTTGCAGATGTCCGAATTTTTGTATAATTTTGTAGCCGAAAAAAGAATAATAACTTGATGGTATGACTCGACTGACTACTCTCCTGCTTATGCTGCTTTGCGCCGTGGGGATGTTTGCTACGGATTATCTTCGCGAAGCGGAGTACTATCAGCGCAAGGCTGAGAGTTATCGTCGTGAGGCCGAGTACTACCAGAAGAAGGCGCAGGGCTACGAACGCGAAGCCGAATACTACCTGAAGAAAGCCGAAAGCTATCAGCGCGAAGCGGCCTACTATACCAAGCGCGGCGACATGGATCGTGCGCGTACCCAGACGCGTTATGCCGAGGATGCTATGGA
>AUXO014899234.1_pt1 | contig 12723 bp, 8 predicted proteins | sample 768731 | NCBI WGS metagenome assembly AUXO01 (sample SAMN02715735, study PRJNA202380) | gut metagenome | biome: sheep rumen | host: Ovis aries | place: New Zealand: Palmerston North | reverse complement strand
ACTAATTGATTCATTAGTTTCTTTGGTCTCTTTATTTATTTGCAATTTCATGAGCTTGATGTGCAACAGTTTCTTCAACTTCTTGAAGTCCAACAGCAGACTTATTGATAATATTAGACATGTTATCACATTTTACTTTAAAGTCTGCCATTTCAGCTTGAATTGCTTTAAAAACTTCTTCTACTTTTACAGCAGTAGTTCCGCTATATCCTTCTCCACCTTCACCAAAGCTTGTCGTTGTTTTTGCATATTCTTGAATAGATTCTTCAATTTGTGCAGCGTCACTTTTTAATTTTTCAACTGCATCACTAATTCGATTATATTGAGCTGTTTCTCTTGACATTCTTAAAATCCTCCTCTAATAAGTCCACTATTGCTTTCTATTTGATTTTCCATATTCATAGATAAATTTAAAACTAATGGTCCAACACTTTCTAATTTTTCTAGTGTTCTATCTACTATTTGTTCAAGCTCTTTATATTGAAGTGCAAATTCTCTAGCGTCGTCTCCTGTCCAATCTTCCTCCGTTAAAATTTGATTTGTTGTAGTAACATCACTTTTTAACTGATGAACTTCTGCAGATATTTTTTGATAAGCGTTTGCTGCTGCTTGAAGTACCTCAGTATCAACTCCCATATTCATAATAATTATCTCCTTTCTATTATCATTTTATTATAATACTAATTATTATTCAAGTTATTTTACACTTTTATACACCAGTTTACGTTAGCCGGTATATCGTAATATTCCATCCCAATTATCGTCCCAATAATCTGTTACACTGATTTCTGTTCCAGATGAGTCTCCATCAGCACCGTCTCTATTGGCATGAGCACCAACATTTTGTCCATTACCTATATATAATTCAGTGTGAACTTCCTCATTCAATAGAACATCTCCTGGTTGAAGTGTATTTGGATCTACAGGACCAGGAATCCATTCAAATTTTCCTGATGCTAAAAATGCATTTTTCATGTCTCCTGTATATGTTGCTCCATATTGGGAATGAACAGGAACTCCTGCTGCTTCCCATGCTGATATTACTAGTGAAGAACAATCGTAATTTGGATTTCCCCAACGAGTATTTTGCGAATAGCCATGAGTGTCATCACTGGCAATGGAAACTGCCCAGTCTATCGCATCATCTAATGATGTACTTAACGTTCCTAGGTCTAGGTTTGCATTTTTATCTCCTCCAGATTTCAGGGTTGGTATCACTTTTTTACCAAACATATCAATAAATTCCCCTTTAAATTCTGTTGGTTCTTCTATATTACTACTTTTGAAACTTGCTAGAGAAGACTCTAACTCATTTAAGCCCGATAAATAATCATTTAGCCATGTATTACATTTTTCATAGCCTTTATTTAATCGTTCAGTAGAGCTTGTTAAGTTGTCATATAAACTTGCAATTTCTGATTCACTCATACTATTCAAACTACTTTTACATTCTTCAGTAAAGCTTGTAACGGTACTCTTTAAACTTTCAAATTCTGAAGATTTCCCTTGTAGAGTAGATAATAGTATTTCGTAATCCATATTTTATCCTCCACAGTAACTAGAAATTTTTGCTTCACATTCGTTCATTGTTTTCTCATAGCCATCTAATGCTCTTTGTGTGTTTCCTAAGAAGTCCACTCCCCCACTTGCTAGGCTTTCTTTACATGATTTAGCATTGGCTTCTGCTGCTTTATATTGGGAAATAAGTGAGCAAACAGTATCAATTGAATCTAATTTACTATCTATTTCTGAATATACTTCACTGGAAAGTTTATCATATCCGTTTAATAAAGTTTGTTTCGCAGTTGCTTTCCACATATCATCTGTAAGAGTTCCCTTAAAACTTTCTAGTTCTCCTTTACAAGATGCTGATTTTGCTTTTAAGGAAGATGCTGCAGATTGTAAACTTCCTTCATTTATACTTGCATATAATCCATAATTTGCCATTCTAGTTCCTCCTATTTTTCTACACTTTCTGTATTTGATGTAGCGTTAGTACTTTCTGTCGTTGTTGTAGTAGTTTCTGCTGAAGTGTTTACGACACTATCTGAAGTAGTAGTAGTCGTTCCATTTGTTGCCGTTCCTGAAGATGGTTTCATAGTCTCTGTTTTAGTAACCGGAGCTGTTGTTTCTGATGATGCTGGAACTGGATATGTTTTATTTTCTATTATTTTTGTTGCTTCTGCTTTATTGTTTAGTATGCTACCATTGTTAGAAACTCTTGTAACAGGGCTATTCTTATCCCACTGATACTGAATATTTTCATTTTGTGATAATGTTTTTGACTCAAATTCAAGAACATTTACTTTACCATCACTATTTGCTGTTCCATAAGGATTCGCTTTTGGTCCTTCTATGCTCTTATTTTCTGCTATAACACATTTTACAACACTACCATCTTTTAGGTTAACATCAATACTATCTCCTACTTTTCCATATTTTGGAGATACTTTTACAAGATATCTTTCTTCTCCATCAACTTTTATGGTTGCGATACCATCTTCAAAGTTAGAACCTTGACTTTTCCAAAGTGTTTCTACAGCTTTTTCGTCACTATTTGTTTCAAATTTATTATCTTTGTCATATGTTTTTGTTTTATATTCACTTTGTTCTAATGAACTTGGTAAATCTGACTTTTCTCCTTTTTTTAGGGATTCTACTTTTTCACTTTTTGTTTCATTTTCTTTTTCTTTCTCTTTTACTTGACTTTGTTGTGAAGCACTGACTACTCCTCCTGTTACTGCGGCACCACCTCCAGCTGTGACATATCCGGAAGATCCACCTCCTGTAACAGTTCCGCCAGAAGTATTACCTCCTGTTGCCGCTCTATTTGTGGTTTCATTTTTTGGTGTTGTTGTTTCATTTTTTGGCTCTTCTGTTTGTGGTTTTTCTAAAGTAACTCTAGAACTTGGATCAATATCTGGAGCTTTACTTACATCATAACTATCAATATAGCTTTGTCCACCTATTATCTCTTTTAATTTTTGTACTGTTGCATCTTCAATAGACTTATATCCATCAGCACAACTAGCAAGGAATAGAACAGCTTCTGCTAATTGTCTATTTGCATCTGGTAAATGATTACATAAACTTCTTAGTTTTTCTACATAACTTGTAGCAGCTGTCCCATCCCATGTTGGATCTGTTATTTGATTGATTGCTGATTGTATATTTTCACTTGTTTCACTCATAGAAGATGCTAGATTGGTTAGATTACTACAAGAACTACTAATATCATTATAATTTATTCTCTCTTCTGCCATGTTACACCTCTATAGTCTTTCCAGCATATTCATTGTCGAATTGCTCATACTCTCCATATACTTTTTCCAAAAAATTAATATAAGAAGCTAGGCTTTCATTAAAGGCCTCCAATAGAACGTTATAATCATCTCTCATTTTTTGAGTATATTTTGTTGCATCAGCACCTTCCCATGCTTTATTAATATTATCTAATTCAGTTTCTAAATTACTTTTATATGATCCAATTTTTTCTTGTTCTGCTCTTAATTCACTTACTACATTTGCAACATTTGCTTGTGTAATTACGATTTTATCTGCAGCCATAATAATACCTCCTTACCCTATTTCGATTATAACATATTTTTTTTTAAAGTCATCATTTATTTGTATAAATCGTTATTTCATGTGTTTTTTTGTCATTTTCTAGATGAATATTAGTAGAAATAATTTTCCTTCCATCAATTTCTACTTCTTCTTTTTTTCCTTTTAATACCTCAATATTATAGTAGGTATCTTGGTAACGATATGTTGCTTTATAGCCATCCCAAGCTATTGGTATTCTTGGCTTTATTTGTAACTTATTCCCTTTCTTCTTAATTCCTAAAATATCTTGAACTCCTACCTTATAGAACCAACCTGCTGATCCTGTATACCATGTCCATCCTCCTCTTCCTGGGAAGTATTCTGATGAATAAATATCTGCTGCTATAACATATGGTTCTACTTTATATTTGTCGACATTCTCTATTCGTTTCGTTCGGTTAATCGGATTAATCATTTGATAATAACGATAGGCACGATCATGGTAACCTGTTTTAATTAAAGCCATTAAATACCATGAAACCGCGTGTGTGTATTGGCCTCCATTTTCACGAATTCCTCTAGGATAGTTCATGATGTAACCAGGACTATTTAAGGATTTATAGAATGGTGGGGTTAATAGTTTAATAATTTTATTCTTATTATCAACTAATTGCTCTTCTACTGAAGTTATGGCTTTTTGTGTTTTATCTTTTGGAGCAACACCACTAATAATTGAGAAACTTTGAGATATTAAATCAATCTTACATTCACTATTTTCATGACTACCTAAAGAATCTCCATTATCAAAGAAAGCTCTTAAATAATATTCTCCATCCCATGTTTTCTTATTTAGATTATCTTTTAATTTTTCATTGAATGTTTGATATTTTGTTTGATCAAAATCTTTATCTACTTTTTTTATTGCTTTCATAAAGTTTTCTATGACGTCATATAAGAAGAAACCTAACCAAACACTTTCACCTTTTCCTTTAATACCAACTCGATTCATTCCATCGTTCCAATCTCCTCCACCCATAAGTGGAATCTTGTGTTTTCCAAGGGAACTCATGGATAATTCTATTGATTTTAAACAATGTTTGAATAATGAATCTTTTTCTTCTGAATAATTAAAGATTATACCTTTCTCATTTTCATAATCACTTAAGGACTCTCCTACTACATATGGAATTTCTTCTTTTAAAATATCATAATCTCCCGTTGTCTCCATATAGTTTGTTGTAGCATATACAAGCCAAAGAAAATCATCTTTATATCTGCTTCGTAATCCAAAATGATTTTTCTCATGCCACCAGTGAAGAACATCTCCTTCTTGAAACTGATGAGCTGCATTGATTAAGATTTGTTGTCTGGTGAATTCTGGTTGAACTAGTACAATATTCATTGCATCTTGCAATTGATCACGATATCCAAACGCTCCACTTACTTGATAGAATCCTGCTTTGGCAAGTATTCTTGATGATATTGTTTGATATAAATACCAACCATTTACAACATAATCGAAACTATTATCTGGAGTTTTTACTTGAATCGTTCCTAAAATATTATTCCAATGTTCTTTTACTAAACGTAATTCTTTTTTACTTGTTGCAACATCCGTATATTTTTGAATCAATTTTAAATTTTCTTTATCACTTAGACTACATCCTAGTACAAATGAGAACCATTTTTCTTCTTCAGGAGCAAGTTCTACTGTGAAAGAAATACTTTTTATAAGCATTCGATTACACTCTGCATATTCTATTTTTTCTGATGCTGACATAAAGACATTAACATCACCATAGTTGATACTATATACATTTCTCATCTTTATATAATTATCATCACCCATAAATTCAGTTAAAATATGTCTTGTAGTTTTCTCTTCAAAATTACCAAAAGTAGGATTAATCCAAAATTCTATTTTTATAGAGTTTTTACTTTTCTTTTTATTTGTCAACTTCATCAAATAAATTTTAGCAGTATCTTCTTTTGCAACAAATTCTGTTATTTCATGCTTTAACTCTTCTGTTTCACTCTCTAAGATACTATAACCAAAACCATGAGTACATTTTTCTGGATCGAAGATACGATCATTAAACTTAAATCCTTCACTCTTATCATTCATGACCATTTCGTTGGTCCAAGAGCTAATTTTAAATTCTCCTGAATTGTAAGCATATGTATAACCACACCCATTATTGGTAATAATAGTACCAAATTTATTATTCGCAATCACATTACTCCATGGAGTAGGTGTATTCTTATTATAAATTACATATTCTTTTCCGTTACTTTTGAATCCACCATATCCATTATCATACTTTAATTTTTCTATATCAGAAAGTTTCAAATTTTCTTCTACTAAATATTTTGGATAATCATTTACGGTATTCTTCTTTTGAAGTTCTTCAACAGCTTCTTTTAAACTAATATGGTTTTCTACGATAAATCGTAATCTAGGAACCATATTTAGGAGGCTTTGATCTTCTTGAGTAATATCATTACCATCAATTACTGTTACACTTCCTGGAGTGTGATAAAAACTATTTAATGTATAAATACGATATAATTCATCATCAATTTCTTTCTTGATTATTTTTGCATATTGACTACTTTCTCTATTAATAATGATGATATCTACAAATATTGATTTATTCTTATAATACTCAAAAGCTTTTAGTATTTCATGAATAAAACTCATATCACTTACATCACTAATATCAACTGTAATGATTGGTCGGTCTCCACTAACACCAAATTTCCATAGTCCTGTTTGTCCTAAGGCATTCTTTCTTAGAAAATCCATTCTCTCTTCATTAACAGATATTTTTGTCGTTTGATATAAGTAATTTAACATAATGTTGAAGGTACGCATATTTTCTCCAGAGATATTCATATTTTTGGTATCAATAACATTCATTAATGTCGAAATGCGGAATGCTTTTTCTAATGCATAGTGACTATCATAAGATTTTACCATTTCATCAATTTGTTCTCTACTTCTTCCAAAACCAACTAATAAATAAACAGATACTGAAGCATTTGCTGGAACTATCACTCTATTTCTAAGAGTTAATACTGGATCTAGATTATCTCCTGAATAATTTGATAATTTTTTTTCTAATCCAACAGCTTCATTTAGTAAGTGATTTCGTCCAATAAAATTAACTCTTTCTGTTTCATAGCTATATTTATCTAATGGATTTTCAATAATCATACGTGTTACCATATAACTATTAATATTAGAATCTCCACGATTTTTTCTTTTTGCAATTAAACTATCAGTCTTTGAATCATATTCTGTTGAGATAAACATATTATTGAAAACTCGATGACTGATATCATCCATATTTTCTGATAAAATTGGTTCGGTATAGCTTGTTAATTCTAGCTCTTTATCAATTTCTTCTTCATTCTTAAATGTTATTTTTCTGATTTCTGCATGATGATTTTTTGATACAACAATTTCTGTTTTGGTAGATATTTTGTCATCTCTACGTAAAAACTTTATTTTGTCAGAAGCAAATACTACTTCATATTTATCTGGTTTTATATTCATTGGAGCATAAGTATTACTCCAGATTTCTTTTGTCTGAATATCTTTTGCAAAGAGGAAAATACCATAATCTAATTCTGTTACTTTTCGATAACGATTTAATTGTAATGTACGATATCTAGAGAAACTGTTTCCTCTATCATTCATAATTAAAGAATACTTCTTGTTTGATAATACAGACATTTCTGGTAGATATGAAATATAATTAAAGAACCTTATATCATTTTCAATTGTTTCTTTGTTATAATCATACTTCTTGTAACGAGCCATTTTCATATCGATACTCGTCTTTATTTGAACTTTTTCTTTTAGTAATATTTCAAATGTTCTAATATTTACATTGGAATGAAAATACTTTTTGATAGCACCTGATTTCAAATAATTTGTAATTCCTAATAAACTCATTCCTTGATGATGAGCAAAATATGCTTTTACAACTCCTTTATTATCGTAATCATATGATTCATATAATCCATAATCAGAATACATCTCTAGTTCTTTAAATTTCTTAATATTGTCATATACTTCTTCTGGGAATAATTCCATAGCCATGATTGATGAGTATGGGGACAATACTATTCTATTTTCTTTATCTTCTTTTGCTTTTAAATATGGAGTTGCGAAGGCTTTATATTTGTAGTTTAGAGAATTATCTAATTCATTATAAGCTGATTCTGAAATACCCCAAGGCAACTTATGGGATACTTTTCCAATGAAATCTTTTTGACAGAAGTATGCAAAATGATAAGACTCATCTAATAATGTATTAGGATAATTTTTCATAAATAATAATGGCATATAATATTCAAATGCTGTTCCTGACCACGAAATTAATCCTTTCTGTCCTTTATATGTTGTTAAGGATTTATCTAGTGAAAACCAATGCTTACTTGGAGCATCCCCAAAACAAATTGTTAAATAACTAGTTAATCTAGATTCACTTGCAAACTTATTGTAGTTATAAGTAGATAATTTTCCTTCATCCTCATCATAGCCAATACTAAATACATTTTTCTTAGTATACAGTTTTTTAAAATTAGCGTTCTTAATTAATTTATCACATAATTTTACTAGTTTTTCTTGACCTTTTGTTTGTAGAAATTCTCTAGCCACTACAATGCATGCTATTAAGTTACCGGAATCTACTGTTGAGACAAAGTTTGGAATAATTGTTTTTGCACTTTTAATATTGTACCAGTTGTATAAGTGTCCATGCCATTTATCTAGTGAGTCAACTGTTTTTAGAATGTTTTCTAGTAAGAAAATAGCTTTCTCTTCTTCAATAAACTCTAACTCATAAGCACTAACGATGCTTGCTAGTGACATACCAATCGCTGTTGGAGAAGTTCTCATATCTAGTTTTTCTTCTCTATTTTCTTGATAATTATCAGGAATTAAATAATGATACTCTTCTTTTAAATTATCTTCAAAGTATTTCCAAGTTTTTTGTGCTAGCTCTTTGATTTCCTCTACTTTCTTTTCTTTTAATTCAACTTGATTGTGATCAATATCTTTACTAACTAAGTATAGGACAAATGGTGCACTAATAAATACTGCTGCAATGGCAAAAGCTAGGTAATTTACTCTTATTATTCCAATTACAATAAATACAATTGCCGTAATCATGTTAAAACTAAAATTACGAATATAGTTTTTTAGACTTCCATCTACTGTTTTTTCTACTTCTTCAGCAGTAATCCAATTTAGTAAGTTTTTATGACTATATAATAATCGATACATTGTTCTAAAGAATGCATCCATATATAATTTTGAATAATATGGAATTGTTGCAAAAACAATATAAGAACGTAATAATAAGCTTTTTCCTCCAAAGAATAAATTTTTATAATAGATAATTTTCTTTTCTTTTTCTTGCTTATTTACTTTACTTCGTAAGAAAAATAATATTGAGATGGCAATTTCTAATACCACTAGTAAAGTCCATAGAATTGATTCTTTTAAATCGTTTGTAAAAGCAAGTAAAAGAATCATTAGTAACATTGGATTTAGAAACATTCGAATAATATTATCTAATATCTTATATTTTCCTAATAAGTTAATTGGATTTTTTACTTTTTTCTTACTTTTATTTGGGACTTTATTCTTAAGCCAGCCAATAATCTGAGTATCTCCTCTAGCCCATCTATGATGTCTTGTTACATCTGTTAAAAATTTAGATGGGAAGTCATCTACTAATTCAATATCAGAGACATAACCACATCGTAGATAGTTTCCTTCTAGTAAATCATGAGAAAGAATCAAATTATCAGGAAATGTCTCTCCTAGTAAGTCATTAAAGGTCTTTAAATCATAGATTCCCTTTCCAACAAAACTTCCTTCACCAAATGTATCTTGATAAACGTTTGGTACTACTGCTGTATAGGTATCAAAGCCTCCTATTCCTGCAAAAATTTGGCTATAAAGACTTTTATTCGTGGCTTCAATATCAACACTAACTCTTGGTTGCATTAGTCCATAACCTTTAATTACTTTTGTTTTCTTTTGATTTAGTACTGGTCTATTCATTGGATGAGCCATAGCTCCTACTAAATTAAGCGCAGAGTTTAATACTAATTTAGTATCTGTATCTAATGTTATGACATATTTAATACCAAGTTTATTATCATGAAGCATATTTACATTATAATATTTGGCTTCGTCAATATATTCCCCTAATAAGATTTTATTAAATTGAAGAAGTGCTCCTCTTTTTCTTTCATATCCTAAAAAGCTATTTTCTTTTTTATTCCATAAACGTTTACGATACATGAAGTAGAATAAATTCTTTTTATATTTTGCATTTAATTTTTCTGCATATTCTTGTCCATAAGTAGATACTTCTTCGTCATAATCTGTTACTTTTTCATTGCTGGCTTTTACATCTCCTAGTAATGTAAAATATAAATTGTCTGTTTGATTTACAAGATAGAAGGACTCTAATGTATCAAACATTTCTTTTATTTTTTCTTTATCCGCAACGATTGTAGGAATTACTACCATAGTCTTGGATTCTTTTGGTATTCCTTTCGAATAATCCAATTTTGGTATTGCATGAGTTGGTATAAAATAAATTAATAATTCATTAATTACTTGACTTAATAATTGACTAATCGGAATAAACAATAAGATAAATCCTAAAATTCTTGGCTTGATTAAATATGCTGATAAGAAGTATGACACAAGACTTGTTAAAATAAGTAGTGTACTGATGTAAATGATTACTCTACTAGTATTGTTTCCTTGTTTATATAATTGAAAGCCTATATGTTCTTCTGGATTATAGATTTTTTCTAAATAAGCATACTCATTTAAATGATTTTTCTTTGCTAAAGTTACAATTCTTTTTCGATATTCTCTTTTTGATTCTATAGTCATAGCCTTGTAGACAGAATCTTCTAGTAATTTTCTTTCGGTCTTTGATACTTTTTCATATAATTCTTCAAGAGAAAAATCAAAAAATTCTTTGAAGTCATTAAAGATATTAGATATTAAAATATTGCTATCTAATCTCTTCTGATATTCTTCATTAATTAATTCTTTTAAGCTAATATTATTTTGTTTCAAGTATTCATTTAAATCCTTGAATATTTCATTACTATGCATTCCTACTTTTGGCAATTGATTATTAATTTCAAATATAAAATAGCTATTATTTACAACATCAAATCCATCCGAAATGAAGGTTTTCATGGTTAATGTTTCATGATTTTTAATAATATTGGCTACTTCTTCTTTATCAATTAATTTACTATATTCTTCTTTACATAATATATTTAATCGTTCTGTATAAATAAATATTAAAGTAGGAAAAATACTTGACAATTCTTTGTAAGTAAATGTTTTATTATTTTCTTTTTGATATCTTTTTAATTCTTCTACTAAGTAACGAAAATCAATATTATAGTTCTTTTTATTTAAGATATTTTTTAAAAAATAATAATTTTCAGTAATAATCTTAATGTTTTTCTTTAATTCTTTTTTTTCATTCAAAATATTATTTTTATGTTCCACTAATAAGTAATAGTTATCTATTAACCATTCATTCGTTATCTCTACATATTCATGATTTTTGGTTTTATTTACTAAAAAATTATAATAATCTGTAATTTCTTCAAATTCTTTTAAAAATTTTCTTATGATATTAGCCATTGACATACACTCCTCTTAATAGAAGTATATCATAAAATAAATGGAATAACTATATTTCATGTCAACAAAAAAAGCAATTTTTGTTAAATTGCTTTTTTCTAGCTTCTTTTTTAATTATTTTGTTTTCTTTTGTCTTGATAATATGTTATTGTTCCTAACATGGTTCCTAATAAAACAGAACCTATTATGATAGAGATTACATTAGACAATGATGTGGATTTTGTGTCAGGCACAATTACTTGCTGTGGTTCACATTGTGCTTTATAATCTGTTTCTATTACTTCTATACCATCTTTTCCAAAATATTTATCTCCTATTTTTTCACAAGTATGAGTAAAGCATTCCAAATTATAATTTTCTTCTGTTACTTCTTTTCCTTCTCTTCCAAAATATGTTGTTCCTACTTTTTCACAAGTATGTGTTTTACATTGAAGTTCATAAGTTTCTTGAGTTGTTATGTTTCCATTTTTATCATAGTATTGATTGTTATAATATTCACATTTTCTTATAATTGGTGTAATTGTGAAGGTAGCTTCTTTAGAAATCAATTTATTTTCTGGAATTAATACAACAAGATCTTGCCATTGAGCTGACGGAGTTGTATATCTTTCTACAACATTCGTTGCTCCTGTAGCCGTTATTTTTAATTTAAAGGAAGTTTCCTCAGTAACTTGGTTAGCTGGAACAACAATTTCTTTTTTCATTGTATTATTGTCAGTTCCTATATCAACATTATTAATTGTTGAACCAGTGGGTGCATTTACTAATTCTAACTTTGGATCTGATTTTAATCCAGTTGTAGTAATCGTAATATTTGATGATTTATAGTATTGACCATCACTTGTTAAAGAAAGATTCATGTTGCTAGAATCAATTTTAATAGATGGTTCTACCGATTGATAATTACTGTTTTTAGCTGCTTGTGTTGCTAGGCTTTTTGCTTTTTTTACTACATCTAAGTTTGGATTATTTACATAATATTGTGGCATATAATTATTTCTTAAAAGCCAAATTGCTAGTTGCGTTTTTAAATAGTCTTGATCACTCGTACCACTTTTTTCTAATAGATATAATACTCCACCTTTTGTTTCATTACTCATATAATTTAGTTCAGTACCTTGATCTGCTCCAATTCTGTCAGGTGTAATGCAATAAGCATATCCTTTATTAGTATAGTATTTTGCTTCACTTCTTGTTCCTGTTGTTATGTAAGTTTTTCTTTCTATTTTTAAAGCAGATTGTGCCTGTACTGAAAATGTAGAAGAGAAAACTGCTAGTAATAGAAAGAATGATAATATTTTTTTCATTTTTCATTCCCCCGTAATTAAGAATATTGTAGCACACTATCCTTATTTTTACAATATAAACAAAAAAACTCGAATTATCGAGTTATTTCTATATGGCGGAGTAGGAGAGATTTGAACTCTCGCGCCAGTTGCCCGACCTACACCCTTAGCAGGGGCGCCTCTTCA
>AUXO015005460.1_pt1 | contig 12725 bp, 14 predicted proteins | sample 768731 | NCBI WGS metagenome assembly AUXO01 (sample SAMN02715735, study PRJNA202380) | gut metagenome | biome: sheep rumen | host: Ovis aries | place: New Zealand: Palmerston North | reverse complement strand
AAGAAGGCTCCTTCAGGATTAACTATCGACCAGTAGATAGATTATGCGCTGAAGAATGCGAAGCTTGACACTGGTAAGATATCCAGATCTATCTCCTCTCAGTTCGGTGTAGAAGGAACTCAGTTAAAAACTGAAGTAAAAGATCTTGTTTCTCAGATGATTAAGAGTGTGTCGCAAATGTGGGATGGTAACCGCATAAACACCTCCGACATGAAGTCCGAAGCATATACGGCTTTAGAAGATCGACTCACAAAGATCTTGGCTGAGTCTTATGCTAAGAGACCGGATCCTATGGCAGAGACATGGGGTAAGTTCTACAATGAATACAAAGGCATAAAGGTTCGTGTTTCTAAATCAATGAAAGCTGACTTCGGAGACAACTGGAAAGACGTATCAAGGTCTGGACGTATAAAAGTATCTGAGACGGAAGGTGTTGCGCTCAATACTGTATTCAGTGATATGCTGTCACGTTTCCCGGAACTGTTTGATAAGGTTAAAGGCAATTATAATCTCGATAATGAAGCGGATCAGATTCGTGCGTTTATCAGTTTAATGAAGACGGCGAAAACTGAGATGGGTCATGAGTTAACTATAAGTGAACTTCCGAAGGAACAGGCTGATGAGATATACACATCCGTAGCGAATGCTATAAAAGAAGTCGAACAGATTGTTGGCACGGAGATCGTCAAGATACTGTCTCCTCTCGTTGATCAGGTAAGCACAGGTGTAGCAGAAACGCCTGAATATAAATCTTCGCTCCATACCGTTAAAGCTTCTAAAACAGGAGAAACGTCATACTCTGAGACCATTGAGGATAAAGAAAGTGGGGAAATCACCGTAAGAAGATTCACTAGACCACAGGTCGAAGATGAAGAAACCGGAGACATTACTTTAGGTGATTGGGAACTCGCATCAGAAACGTAGATGCGCGGATACGATGCTATCCTAAAAGATGTACTGAAAGATGTGCAGTCTCTCGCTGTTGCAGAAGGAGAACTTGAACTCGCATATAAGAAAGGTTACGGGAGTAACGTAACTTCTAATATCAATAAGAGAATTAATTATTACAAAGAATAGATCAGGAACAAATAGGCATAGGCGGAATATAACAGAGACTATTAGCTTGGTGCTGGTGTTGATTTAGATGATGGAGATAAAAATAATGGTCCACAGGGTTTTTCATACGAATGGTTTCAATCTGAATTCAAAAAAGGAACCGATCAAATCAACGCCAATATTAAAGCCAAGACAGAGAAGCAGCTTGCAGATGAAGGCAGAAGGCAAGATGTTGCATGGCAAAAACAGTTAAAAGAAGCTTCAACGTATGCCGAAAGACAGCTTCAGAATCTTTTCAATTTGGAATTTAAGTATGATAGAGATGTTAATCCTCAAGCGCAGAAACCAATTACCGTTGGGCTTGAAGAATTCAAAACTGCTCTCGCAGAATTGAGAACAAAATTAGGTGAAATTAAGAATGATGCTGTCAACAACAAGACTCCGTTAGCCACAGACACGAAGAATGAAATCACAAGAATGTTCGGCGATCTTTCCCGTCTCGCAGAAAAGAACTATCTTGCTGGTGTTGCTAAGAAGAAAGATTTAGCTCCGCAGGAAATTGATACTGCAACAGATATTCTGTTGAAAAATATAGATGTTACTATATCTAAGGCTAGGAAGTCCGGAGCGGATACGAAAGATCTTGAATAGAGGCTTGAAGGATTCAGAGAATATCTTTCCAAAGGTGTATTCCAAGATAAGGAAGGCGGGACTTTCCAATTTACAGGAAAAGAAATCAGTGATGCTCTTGAAGAGTTAAAGAAGTACAGAGCTGAATTACGTGCTTTAAACGAAGACTTCACTCGCACTCAACAAGAAGCCTCCTTCGCTGTTAATCAGGATAAACGTCAGGGTCTACTCAATAAGCTCAAGACTGAAATGACCGATAAGGGTATGGACGTCGGAGAAGGATCTGAGTTTGACAGGCTGCAAAAATCTCTGGATGCTCTGACTCAAAAGGACAGAGCCGGAGTTGCTGCGTGGAGACATCAATTCGATGAATTGAAGGCTACAGTATCAGATACGACATCTAAGTTTGACGAGCTGGCTCAGAAACAGAAAGAAGTCATCGACGCAAGTAAAGCGCTGGCAGAGGCTCAGGATAGATATATCAAGAGCGGATCCGCGCAGGATAAGATTGACTATGACGCCGCCGCAGAAAGAGCACGGAAAGCCGCAGAAGCTGTAGCTACCGCTGATAAAGAAGCCGCGATTAATAACTAGGAACAACAGGAAGCATACGATAAGACACAGGCAGATACACAGCAACAGGAAATAGAACGCCGAAAGAAGCTTGTCGCGGAACTCGCCGACCAGTACATGGAAGTCGTAAAGGCTCAGCGTGAACTTGACCAGTCAACAGCTAATAATAATGGCATTGTAAACCCGATTCTGGAAGCAGCTCTTCAGCAGGCGAAAGATGTATAGCAACGACTCAAGGAAGCTCTCGGCCCGCTCAGTTCCGAAGAAGCAGACCAGATAGAGAAAGCCGGACTTGCCGCAGAAAAACAGTCGAAGTATTTCGTAGATTTAGATGATGCAAAAGCCGCAGAACAGGCCGCGAAAGATCGTGCTAAACAGATTAAAGATCTGATCGCTTTATATAAGGAATATATAGATGTACAGCATCAGTCCCGTGAAGCTTAGTTAAAGACAGGTGAAGAAGACTCCACTCTGACCGTAAAGGCAAGAGATATAAATAAGCGGATGCAGGAAGCAACGGCTCAACTTGGAGTGTTATCTGAAGAAGAATAGGCTACCAAGGATAAAGGATTTAAAGAAAGCGACGAAAAAGATGTAGCTTACAGAAAACAGGAACAGGAAGAACGCCTACGTATGGCCAAAGAACTCTCGACGGTATACGCACAGATCTGGGATCTTCAACGCAAGATCGCCGAGGATGCACAGAAAAATAATGGTATAGAAAATGAACATCTGAAAGCATAGTTAACTCAGAGAGAAAAGCAAAGAGATTCTCTTGAGAAACGTCTCGGAACTATGAACGAAGAAGAAACCTCTATAGTTAACGTTGGTAAATCAAAACAAGGCGCAGAAGAAATAGTCGAACGTATAAAGAAAGTCAAAGAATTAGCTGATGCGTACAACGAAGTAGCTGATGCTATCAACAAAGCTTTGGAATATGAAAGAAAGAATGGATATTCAGATCCTAGACTCGACACAGCTATAGATGATGCTATGAAAAAGAGAGAGCGCATTGCTGGTGAGCTTGGAGAATTAACTAAAGATGAGCTTGACGTTGTACAGCAAGGTATGGAGAAAGCGACAACTAATATAATTAATCATGAAAACCAAGCGTTTAATAAATAGCTTAAAGAAGATGTTGAGAGTTTAGCAAAAGCATATGTGGATCTTGGTAGCGCAATCGCAAAATATGATTCCTACCGTATGAAACATGGCGGCAGTGAAGATGCTGTTCTGAAGAATAATCTTGAAGTTACACGCGCAAACGTTGATAGAATCGAAAGTAAATACTGGGACAGAGATAGTGATGGTAACCTTGTAGCTAAAGCTGGTGTTACTTTCACAGAAGAAGAAAACCAGATTCTGAAGTAGGCACAGGATTAGGCAAATGCTACGATAGAAAGTGGTCGAATGAAAGCTCTTGAGCGTCTGCGTAACTTATACGTCGAAATCGCGAAGCAGGCAAAACTGTTATCTGAAGCAGAAGCAAAAGGTAGTAGCACAAGAATAACAAATATCACTAATAAGAAAACCAACCTTGAACAAGAAAGAGACGCTATACTGACTACGCTTGGCTAGTTAACCGATTCCGAGGGTAATTATAATAAACGTTCCGCCGCGATAAGAGACGAAATCTCTGGAATAATAGATCCTGATGCTATAGATAATAATTTCAAGGATATAGCAACAGGATACGAGACGCTCATAATTCAGGCTTAGAAATACTATGGGTTACTTGAAAAGAAAAGAGATGGCAAGGGCCTTACTATCGGAGAAGAAGAGTACCTTGAGACCTATGGTAAATATTTCGATGACGCTATAAATAAGACCGGAATGTTTGCTGCGGCACTGGTCGAAGCAGACGAAAAGGCTAAACAGTTACGAGACGATTTTGATTCTAAAGTAGATACTACTAAGCTTTCTCTCAGAGAGAATCAGATCAATAACGTTGGTAGCCAGATAGCTTTATTACAGCAGTCATCAGTAGATCGCCCAGCCGCATTCGGCCCGGTGTTTTCGGAAATAAGTAACGAATTCAATGCACTCAAAGCAACTCGATTTGATGTCGATATAAATGAAGAAGATTTTTATAACAAACTTAAAAACATCCGAATAAGAGCAGAGAAATTACTCTCTGATCCGTTCTATGTTAAGATTCAACCCGGTGAACCCGAGCAACTGTCAAGGCAGATGAAGGACTGGGTCGCGGCTAATTCAAAATCTGGCGCGTTTGGAAAACAGATTGAGCATCTCGCCAAAATAGCTGTAGCTGACGGTGAGGTTGATTCAAAGGGTCGTCTTCAAGAGATATCCAACGCTTTTGAAATTATTAAGAGTCAGGCGGCTCAGGCTGGAAAAGTTGGTAAGTCATTTGTCGATGGATTAATGAACAGGTTTAAAAATCTGGGACAATATTTGGTAAGCTTCGTCGGATTCCACCGCTTCATCAGTGTATTCAGGCAAGGTATATCTATAGTTAAAGAATTCGATAGCGCCCTGATGGAGATGCGGAAGGTTACCAGTGAATCCATGACGGCTGTAAAACGATTCCAGCTTGCAAGTTTTGACATGGCAAATTCTGTGGGAACTACTGCCCTTCAGGTACAGCAGTCTACGGCGGCATGGCTGAGACTTGGTAAGGATTTCGACGATGCACAGGTAGCGGCTGTCGCGTCCGCAAAGCTGTTGAACACAACAGAATTTGAAAACATTGATGATGCCACTACTGCTCTTCTGTCTATCTCTCAGGCTTATAAAGATCTGAGCTATGAAGACATCATTGATAAGATTAATAATATCGGTGACCACTTCTCATCAGCGTCTAATGATTTAGCTAAAGGCTTACAGAACGCCTCGGCTGTATTAAGAACTCAGGGGAATGATATAGATGAAGCTCTTGCGTTATTAACAGCGGGTAATGATGTTGTTCAGGATATTTCTAAGACTTCTGCGGGTATCAGAACGATTGCCTTAAGGATCTCCGGAACCAAGGAAGCTAAACAGGAAATACAGGATATGGGCGAGGACATTGACGACTTCGTTGTAAGGACATAGTCTAAGACAGATAAGATAATCCGCGATTATACGGCTGTGGAAAGTAATGCATACAAAGGCGTAAGTGTATTAGACGAGAATGGTAATCTGCGTAGCACGTATGCAATCCTGTTGGATATCGCAAAGATCTATAAAGAGATTCAGGCAGAGGATAAGAAACGTGGGACGAACCGTGCTCAGGCTCTCGTTGAAGAACTGGCTGGTAAGAACCGAAGTAATATAGCTGCTTCTATCCTTCAATCGCCGGAAATATTGGAGAATGCATACGTCGCGGCTACGAAGTCTACTGGCGTCGGCGATATGGAGATGGAACGTTACCTTGAGTCTATTGAAGCTCATATCGTAACACTTCAAAATGAATTACAGAAACTTGCGTTTACTTCAATTAAGTCGAGTTGGATTACTGCATTTATCGATACATTAACTAAAGGTGTTGATATAGCAGGAAACTTCGTTGAGAAAATAGGTGCGATTCCAACGATTCTTGGAACTGTATTAGGACTGGTCGCTTCCCATAAAGGGTTGCTCAGTTAGTTATCTGCTATTACTGTTGGCGGCTTAGAAAAAAATCTCAAAGAAGCTGTATATGATAGCGGTAAATTTAGGGCTTATAATGAAAATACATTAGTTTCTAATATCGCTCACGAAGACGCGGCTATTTTGCCAGAAAAAATGCGAGTAACTATGGCCGGTATGACTAACGTCGAGAAGGAAACTACGACGCTTGGATAGTTAATTGAGAAAACAGCCCAAGGTGGTTTGTCGTTAAAGAACATCTGGTCAAGTGTTAAAACTTCTGTTGTCGGCGTGGTTAAAAGCATGGGTGTGATGCTCGCCACAACACTGGCTATTAATGCAATATTTACTGGATTCAATTGGATTCTTGATAATACTGTTAGAAAGTCTCAGATTCTTATCGACAAAGGCAAAGAGGCCAGAGAAGACATCAAAGAGATAAACGATGAGTTCCAGAATCAAGAGAAGTTTATTAAAGAAAATAGTGAACGTTTCGCAGAGCTTTATGAAAAGAGCAAGAACGGCACTCTCGGTTCAGATGATTACGACGAATTCGTCTCGTTAAATAAACAAATGGCGAATCTCTTCCCGTCTATAGTAAGTGGATTTGACAGTCAGGGTAATGCGATACTCTCTCTCGGGGACTCTGCGGATGAAGCTACAACCGCTATGGGTAACCTTCTGAGACAGTCTCGCGAAGTCTCTAACTATGCGGTATCACAAAAAATAGGCGACGCAATGCGCGGCGTATTTGAAGAGAATAAGAAACTACTGGAAGAGATATTGAAATACGATAATAAGATCGGCTATACAAGTGATACGTAGCAGGCGATTTCTAATCTTGTAACAAACAACGGAGAAGTTGATCTGAACACGTTAGTAGCTTCGTTGAGTCAGCCATTTGAATATGAATTTGGTGCTGAAAATGCTGGCGAGATACAAGAAAAGATCCGTACTATCGAGCAACTGCTTAATGATGTTCCAATGTTACAGGAATACGGAGTTTGGTCGAGTCAACAGGATAATGTCTGGTTATCAGATGGAGAGACTATTGGCGTCAGATACAATATACAGTTGGGTGATTTAGGCGATCTTAATAAACTCAGTAAAGAAGATAAAGAGAAACTTGAAGCAGCTATTAAGCAATATGTAGATCTTATCGGCGAGTCTTTATTGGATTTAGATATCCTTAAGTCACAAGATCTAAAAGAAGTTAAAGCCAACTGGAACGCTATTCTTCCTTCATTAATCAGCCAGCTGACGTTATACAATAGTTATGACTCGCTTACTAAAGATGAGAATATCGGTCAGCAAATAGAAAAAGCCATTCTCGATCAGATAAACGCCATCGATCCTACGAAACTTGATAAAGATTAGAAAGATAGTCTTGTTAAGAACGCGAGAGCATATCTCCGTGAAACGTATCTTGATATATTCACTGACGTACTGGAATATGATGACAAGACGGATACATATAGTTAGGATAAAGCTAAGATTCTCAAACAGATATTTGATCTCGAATCAGCCGATATCGACGTAGGTGAATACTAGAATCAAGTCTCGGATCTAATCAATCAGATAATCCCGGATGAAAAAGATATCAAGAAACGCTCTGATCTTCTTATTGCTCTTGGTATTAAATACACAGATGAGAACGGCGAGGAATGGACAACCGACAAACAGATCGAAGATATAAAATCGTCCCTGCCTGGGTTTTCCGAAGAAGAACTGCGTAAACTTGGATACTCAGATTTCGAATACGCATATAAGCTTCATCTCAAAGGTAAGCTTGACTACAGCGGCGATACGACCGCCGAACAGTTAAAAGCATATCTGGATCAGCTTCGTACTGTAGTTCCAAAAAACGAGGATACATTAAAAGGATTATTTGACGATGACGTTTATAAGAATCAGGCAGATACATTCACCACTTCTCTCTCCACTCTCATTTCGTCGTTGACATCTCTGCGGCAGGAAGGTTTCTTAACCGCCGAGCAGATGGCGTCGTTGATTCATGATTTCCCGGATCTCGCGGATAAACTGACTCTCGACGGAATCGCGGCGAAGACCAGCGAACAACTCTCCGCTTGGATCAAAGTCATTCAGGATGCAATGGCAACAATGACTCCTGAAGCGTAGGCGCAAGCAAAAGCATATATCGACGCGTTAATTATGCAGTACGGGAATTACACAGAGAAGTCTGTCAGAAAAGAAGTATTTGATCGATTGAAAGATACGGATGATACATAGAAAGAATCGGTAATCAACAAGAACATATCTAAGCTTCAATCGATATACGGAGAAGATCTTGATTGGAATATAGTACTGGATTTAGCTGTTAATGATGAGCTGTCCGGCGAACTTGTAGATATAATCAACGCTTACGACGGATATCAGCTTCAGTGGGATCTTGTAATAGATCAGAAGGGATTACTGGAATCTGAACGAGGAGTACTTGAAGCGCAGGGAGACCTAGATGAAACTAACGGCGTTCAAAAAGATGAAATGTTCTATAAAGAAGATAACCGTATAGCGAATGAACTCATCAAAGAGTATGAAAAAGATCTAGCGAATGCAACAACCGAAGCAGATAAGAACGCTATTCAACAGTTAATTATAGCTGAACAGAAACGTATCGCAGAGAACTCCGCAGCTATGAGAGAACTGCCCGCGCTGGTACTTGAAAGAAGTCTGAAGTCGCTGGAAAATGAAGCGACAGATATTCAGGAACAGATTGACGAATATGTAAATAACGACATGGCTGTTCCAGATAATCTCTATGATAATTTAATTGGTAATGCTTCTTCTCAGAAAGCTCTTAAGCAACAGCTGCGTGACTTCTATGCTGATCTTGCCGAAAGTTATTTCAATGAAGGCAACATTACAAAATTCGACGAGTACACCGAGAAAGTCCAAAGTCTCGATTCTGAGATAATTAACCTTAATAAATCAACGAATGATTGGACAAACGAGAAATCACAGAGTGGTCTTACGCTTATTGACAACGAGCTGTCTTCTCTTCAGCAAGATGCAGAGAAATTGGAAGATGCTCTGAATCGTGCAACGAACGACCGGAAACATGAAATATATATCGAGTTAAAAGGAAACGCTGAAGATTAGATTCAGAAGCTAATTGATAAACGTCAACAACTTACAGATACATTTAACGAATCCGGCGTGGCAAGAGATCTGAAAGAACCCAAGTATGCCGAGTATCTTTCCAACTTGCATGACATTGACATGTAGATTCAGTCTCTTACTGACAGTCAGCTGGAATGGACAGATGCGATACTTCAGACTCCTATTGACTAGATTAATAAGAGCATTGAGAGATATCAGCAGATACTGCAACAGCTTCAAGATGACATATCTGTACGTGAATCCCGTGGTCAGAGAAAGACTGAACAGGATTATCAACAGGAAGCACAGATACATCAGCGCGAAGCTCAGACGAACAGGATGCTTTATGGGCTGTCGCAGAATAAAGGAGATATCTTAACGGCTCTTGGTTCCGCACCGTTACTGTCCGGATTCAAAGGATGGAACACTGAGGAACTCGCGAAACAGGCATACGATCAGGCTGAGCAATACAGGTCGGCATGGGCGTAGGCAATTGTTTCTGCGAATACGGCGACCCGCGAATCCCGCGAAGTGAACCTTCAGTATTTGCAGGATGAACTTGACAGAATTTCCAGAGAAAAACAACCGCTTCAGCAGACTATCACAGAAGCAGAAAATGAAGGCCGCAAAGCCGATATCGCTACATATGAGCGTTTAATCGAGCTTGAGAAAGAAGAACAGAAAACATATGAATCAATGAAGACAGATCGCGAACAGGCTCTCGGTGAAATCAGCACGGATAACTTGGAAGACAGACTGAAGTTTGAAAAAGAAATCGCAGACTACGAACAGGCTATAGCAGACTCCAGACAAAATCAGATGCAGTTTGAAAAGACTCAGAGAGAACTTCCAGCCGATCCTCTTCTCAATCAGTTAAAACAGTATCAGTTAGACGCGGCTGACATTCAGCGAGAAATTGACAGCTTGACTGATCTTGGGATTTCTGTCCCGGATTTATTATACGAATCGTTAACAGAAAACGCAGGTAAGCAGAGAGCTATCGATACACAATTAAGTGCTTTCTATGAAGGACTTGCCCGGGATGCATTTAAGAATCAGAACTTCGCGGACTTCTTCGAATATACCGATCTTGCAGACCAGTATGCGGATGCGGTGAGCGGTATAGATAAATCTGTCTACGAATGGGCGAATAATATTACACAGAATTCGCTGGGCAATCTTCAGAACCAGATGACTCAGCTTACTAACTCTGCGACTGATTTACAGCATGAACTCTCTTAGGCGGACCTGTTGGAGCAGAAAGAAATCTACGTCCAGCTTACCACGAATGCTGACGAACAGATAGATAACCTGCTCGAACAGAGAAAGAAAATAGACGACGCTTTTGATGAAACAGCTTACGAGTTTGATGATCCAGCATATCAGGCATATCTTTCCAGTTTATCAGACATAGACAAACAGATTCAGGATTTAACAGATAGCCAGTTAGAATGGCATGACGCTATGCGTCAGATTCCTGTTGAGCAGGTAAATAGAGAGATTGAAAGATACCAGACACAGTTGCAGATGCTTCAGGATTCTATATCTATTAAAGAGTCCAGAGGTGGTCGCAAATCCAGAGAAGACTACGAACAGGAAATAGCGGTGCAGACAAACATCGCCGAAGAGAACAGAAACGCAGTACTGATACACGGCATGAATGCGTTCAGATACCGGATGGAAGGCAGAGATGATAAGGCTGAGGAAGAAATGCAGTTACGGGCGCAGGCTCAGTCGGCTGCTATAGCGGCGGAAGTCGCGGCTAACAATGCTTCTCGCGAAGTTCTTAACGTTGATATTCAGGGTATTGAGGATGAGATAGCAAGAATTCAGAGATAGAAAGCTTCTGTCGAAACCAAGATGAACCAACTTGAAACTGAGGGTAAACCTGTCAGTGGTTATTTCTACGACCTGCTGAATCAGATCGCAGAAGAAGAAATCACGTTACACGAGTAGTATATAGCAGATAGAAAGAAAGCGTTGAGCGAACTTACCGAAGATAATGAAACTGATCGTGCGACGATTGAAGAATAGATAGCCAGTGAAGAACAAGCTATCGCTTCTCTCAGATCCGGTATGTATCAGAATACCACTACGCGCAGAGAAAACGCTGGCACATATCTTGAAAGAGGACTTACTCAGTACAGAGATCAAGCTGCTGATGTCCAGCGTGATATTGATGCGTTAACTAATCTTGGATACTCTGTACCGGATTCTTATTATGAAAGCCTTCAGAAGAATGCTACCGCCCAGAAGAATGTTATCAACAGGTTGATTAGTTACTATGACGACTTAGCTACCGCAGCAAAAGAATCTGGCGACATCACGTTGTATGATAAATATACAGAACAGGCCAATTCTTACAGAGACGCTATCGTTGATCTGGATAAGGCTATGTACGACTGGCAGAAAAACATAGATGCCAATGCTCTGGCGGGACTGTAGAATCGTATCACTGCTCTTCAGTTAGACTCTGAGGATTTACAGGAACAGTTAGAAGGCGCTCTCCCGGACGAACAGGCGGAAATCTATGTGAAGCTGGTGTTTAATACTGGCGACCAGATGCGCGACCTTCAGGCTCAAAGAAGAGAAATAGAAAGTTCGTTTGATAAGACGAAGTATAATATAAATGATCCCGAATATCAGGAATATCTTTCTACTCTTCGCGAAGTTGATGAACAGCTCCGTGAACTTACAAAGAGCCAGAGAGATTGGATATCCGCGCTGCTTCAGACTCCTATCGACGCCGCCGAAAAACAGCTGACGAAATATGAACAGGCGTTACAGAGAATTGAGGATAGAGTTAGTCTCAAAGAGGCGAAGGGTGAACGCAAGACCAAAGAAGATTATGATGCTGAACAGTCTATCTATAACAGACAAGCACTGGTTGAAGGTATCATGGCAGATCTGTACACACGGAAAGGCGACGCTCTTTCGAGTGTAAACACAGATGCAATTGATACTCTTGGCGGAGGCTTTATCAATAATGCTATCAAACAGGCTCTCGGCGGAATGAAAACAAGAGACCTCGCAGAAGAAGCTTATGCTGAAGCTGAAACACATAAATCTAATAAAACCTCTGCGCTTGTTAACTATTATAACTCTCAGAGAGAAGAAGACGATCTTGAAGTCAATGCTCTTTCAGAGATAGTTGACGAGAAAGAACGTACGAAGAATGAGATTGAAGATCTTATAAGTGAGATGTCCGCACGGGGCAAGACAGCTGATGCTTCTTTATATGAAGACATGATTTCCGGAGCAGACGAACAGGCCGCTATCTATAAAGAAATGATTAACATGAGGCAGGAACAGCTTGACGCTCTCGCGCCGGGAAATGTAGAAGACCGTCTTGCTTATACGGAACAGATCGCAGAATACAGATCCGCACTCTCCTCTCTCACGCAAAGCCAGATTGAATGGCAAAAAACTATAGAAGAACTCCCGGTTCAACCGTATACTAACGCACTCTCTATTCTCCAGAACGAAGCAGAACAAGTATAGAACGATATTACAAATCTTCAGAATCAGGGATTGCAGGCAACGACAGAACAATATCATACGTTGATTCAGAACGCCCAGAGTCAGTACGCGAATATCAGTACATAGAAAGATCTGTGGCAGGGAATCGCAGATACTCGTGCTGTTAAATATGGTATAGATTCATCGCTTTATTTAGACGCTCTTCAGCAGGTAACAGACCTCGACGCACAGATGGTGCAGTTAACAGCTGACACTCTTGAGTGGACGCTGATGATTAACGGCGGGGTTGAGCTTGA
>AUXO014074738.1_pt1 | contig 12728 bp, 11 predicted proteins | sample 768731 | NCBI WGS metagenome assembly AUXO01 (sample SAMN02715735, study PRJNA202380) | gut metagenome | biome: sheep rumen | host: Ovis aries | place: New Zealand: Palmerston North | reverse complement strand
CGGCAGGCAAGCTTGAATAAATCATAGTTCGGGTCTTCGGGATTATAGTTAATGCCTTCTTTAATCTTGAAGATATGAATCGGGAAGATAGGGGTTTCACCGTTGCCGAGACCGGCTTCGTTGGCAAGCAGAATGTTTTTTATTACCATACGTCCTTCCGGTGTGGTATCTGTACCATAATTGATTGACGAAAACGGTGTCTGTGCGCCTGCACGGCTGTTCATGGTGTTTAAATTATGCACTAGTGCTTCCATTGCCTGATAAGCTGCACGGTCTGTTTCCTGATAAGCATGCGCAGCAGTGAATTTCAGAATTTTTGCAGTCAGTTCCGGTGTCAGGGATTTCTCTAAAGCGGTTTTGATTTTTTCTGCAAAGCCATTGTCATTGGCGAGTACCGGAATCAGGTTTTCATGCAGCTTGATTTCATCACACAGATGCAGAACATATTCAGCAGGATTTTCTGTTTCTGTCAGAAGTTCCAGCGCACGGGCAAGATTCTGACGGTATCTTGTTGCATATGTTTTCCGGATGCCGTCCGCCATAGCATAGTCAAAATTCGGAACACTTTGACCGCCATGCTGGTCGTTCTGGTTCGACTGAATTGCAATACAGGCAAGTGCAGAATAACTTGCAATGTCATTCGGTTCTCTCAGGAAGCCGTGACCGGTGGAAAATCCGCCTTTGAACAGCTTGACTAAATCAATCTGACAACAGGTTGTTGTCAGTGTCAGAAAGTCCAAATCATGAATATGAATATCACCTTCGGCGTGCGCCTTGGCATGTTCTGGTTTCAGAACATATAATTCATAGAATTCTTTAGCGGAAACACTGCCGTATTTCAGCATTGTTCCCATTGCAGTGTCGCCATCAATATTGGCATTTTCACGTTTGATGTCACTGTCTTTTGCAGAATGGAAAGTCAGCTCGTTGAGTACTTTCATCAGATTGGTTTTCATTTCTCTGGAGCGTGTCCGTTCGTAACGGTAGAGAATATAAGCTTTTGCTGTATGAGCATGTCCACGCTGAATCAGAACTTTTTCGACAAAATCCTGTACTTGTTCTACAGTCGGAGGATTGTCGACACATTGTTCTTCACAAAGTTGACATACTTGTTTAGCAATAGCCTCAGCTTCGGTACGGTCAGACCCCCCTACTGCCTGAGCTGCCTTGAATACAGCATTACTGATTTTTTCCATATCGAACGGGACTTGCCGTCCGTCACGCTTGATTATATTACTCAACATATCGCTGAAAACTCCTTTTTCTGAAAATATTACGGCACAATATCTGGTATGCCGGATAAAGTGCTATATATTAGTATAACGTATATTTCCAGAATTGTCAAGCCGTGATAATGTACAATAAGATTGGTGAATATTATGTAATTGTTGTTAAAAAAACACAAAAGTAAGCTTTTTTCTCAAAAAATAAGCAAAAACAAAGGCTTTAATCCACGAAAGAAACAGAAAATATAAACCACAATATATTGTGGCTTATATCTCATGACAAAAAAAGGAAACCGGAACTTTAGTACTATATTGCTGAAATAATCTGTCAGGCTGCGCCTGCATCTGAAAGATTTGTTTCTGAACATGTAGACCATGAAAAAAAATTAATTCCACTTGACAAATTTTTTAAAATAGTGTATAATAAGACAGATTTATTTTTTTTTAAGGAGTATGACAGCTATGAGTATGGAATTTATCAGAAAATTACCAATCCCAAAAGAGATTAAAGAACAGTATCCGCTTTCTGTTGCATTCGAGACACGCAAAAAGCAAAGAGATGAAGAAACAGCAAAGATTTTTAAAGGCGAATCAGACAAGCTGATTCTGATTATTGGTCCTTGTTCTGCTGACAGGGAAGATGCAGTAATGGAATATATTCACCGTCTGGCAAAAGTACAGGAAGAAGTGCAGGAGAAAATTCAGATTATTCCCAGAATCTATACAAATAAGCCCAGAACTAACGGCACAGGCTATAAAGGAATGGTGCATCAGCCTGACCCCACTAAGGCAGAAGATATGCTCGAAGGACTGATTTCTATCCGGAAACTGCACAGACGTGCTATTGAAGAAACAGGCTTTACTTGCGCAGATGAAATGCTGTATCCTGAAAATTACAGATATTTATCAGATTTGCTTTCTTATGTGGCAGTCGGTGCAAGAAGCGTGGAAGACCAGCAGCACAGACTTACTGTCAGCGGCATGGATATTCCGGCAGGGATGAAAAATCCTACAAGCGGAGATTTATCTGTCATGTTCAATTCGATTTATGCTGCACAGTCAAAACATACGTTCTTATACAGAGGCTGGGAAGTGCATACTTCCGGAAATCCGCTGGCACATGCCATTCTGAGAGGATTCGTCAACAAGCACGGGGAATCACAGCCCAATTATCACTATGAAGATTTGCTGCTGACTTATCATCACTATAAAGAAAAACATCTTGAAAATCCTGCTGTGATTATTGATACCAATCATTGTAATTCTAATAAATGCTGGTATGAACAGCCCAGAATTGCAAACGAAGTTCTGCACGCCTGCCGTCATAACAGCGACATCAAAAAAATGGTCAAGGGCTTCATGATTGAAAGCTATCTCGAAGATGGCGCACAGAAAGTCGGCGAAGGCATCTACGGCAAGTCGATTACAGACCCCTGTCTCGGTTGGGACAAGACTCATGATTTGATTTTGAGAATCGCTGACCAGTTATAAACTAGAATAATATGAAAAACCGGACTGTGAACCCGTCCGGTTTTTGATTTTTAACAGTTTTTGAATGCGGTGCTGACTTCATCAGGTGCGAGATGTTCCATCTTCTTGACTGCCTGAATCATGATGGCACATTCCAGACGCTTCTTTTCCAGTTCGCAGGAGAGCGTATGCGATTCCAGAATATTGCCCTGATATTGATAGTTATTCGCATTGCAGCCGCCGGAACAGTAAAATTTCGCCCAGCAGTCACGGCATTTTGATTTGTTGTAGATATGAGACTGTGAAAATTCATATTTCATTTCTTCGTTGAAAGTACCTTCTTCAAGATTGCCCATTTTATATTCTTCAATACCGACAAACTGGTGACAGGGATAAATATCACCGTCTGGCGTAATTGCAACATATTCATTGCCGCAGCCACAGCCTTTCAGCCGCTTGATTGCACACGGACCTGCATCAAGGTCAATCATGAAATGGAAAAAATTAAAATGCTTTCCGGCTCTGTCGTTTTCAAGAATCTGATTGGCAAGAAGCTCATATTCCGCAGAGATTGCCGGAATCTCTTCTTCTGTCAGCGCATAGGGATATTTGCTTTCACACACAACAGGCTCAACAGAAATCTGGTCAAATCCGGCTTCGTAGAGACTGAATACATCTTTGGCAAAATCAAGATTATATTTTGTGAAAGTACCTCTTACATAATAGTCAAGACTCTTGTCACGCTGCTCTACAAGTTTTTTGAACTTCGGCAGAATAATGTCATAAGTGCCTTTGCCGCCGGTGACAGGGCGCATTCTGTCATTGGTTTCTTTTCTGCCGTCAATAGATAAGACAACATTCGACATTTCAGAATTAATAAAAGCAATCGCATCATCATTCAGGAGTGTGCCGTTTGTAGTGATGGTAAACCGGAATTTCTTTCCGGTTTCTTTTTCACGTTCACGGGCATACCTGACAACTTCTTTCACAGCATTGAAATTCATGAGCGGTTCGCCGCCGAAAAAGTCCAGTTCCAGAAATTTTCTGTTCTGAGATTTTTCAATCAGAAAATCAATGGCAAGTTTGCCGGTTTCGACAGGCATCAGCTTTCGACCTGTGCCGAAATCACCCGTGGAAGCAAAACAATATTTGCATCTCATATTACAGTCATGAGAGATATGCAGACACATTGCCTTAATTGGAGCAGGTGCAGCAAAACGGGCATATTTTTCATATTCGTCATTGGCAAACAGAATTTTCTGGTCAGCAAGTTCTTTCAGTTCCTGATAACAGTCCAGAATTTCCTGAATCGGAAAACTGTCGCTTAATTTTTTGACAATTGCCGCCGGACATTCGTCTGCAAACGGGGGAGCAGCATCATCCAGCATTTTATAAGTCAGCTCATCAACGATATGTACACCGCCGCTGTTGACATCCAGAACAATATACAATCCGTTCATTTCATATTTGTGTATCATAGATAGAATCATTCCTTTCGGGGGAGGGCATACAGAAAAACGCCCTGCACGGAGTACAGGGCAGTGATTCCTGAAGTATCAATCAATTACTTGTTTTCCTTTTCGCACTTCTGGTTAGCAACTGTGCAGGAAGTCTTGCAGGCAGACTGGCAGGAAGCCTGACAGTTACCGCAGCCGCCTTTCTTAGCACTCTGTACCAGATTTGCACTATTGATTGTCATGATGTGTTTCATTCACTGTTCCTCCTTTCTGTAAGGGAAAACCCTTTTTTATTATTATAACATATCTGACAGGAGATTGCAAGAGTCTCCGGAAAGAAAAATTATAAAATTTTTCAGCCCATCATCATGGCGACAGAAAGAAAATGCTTTCCGAAATCATCGTTTTCAGCAGAATACTGCACCGTCTGGATAATATTCATATCATCATAGGCGAATAACCTGCCACCAGACTGGGTAAAGCGGTATCTTCTGTCAAAATTTTCGGAACGGATACGAACACGTCCTGCGCCGACACTGTCAAGCACAAAACAGGTGGTGTGAACATTGCTGAGAGCTTCTGTATCAAGATAAGCAGGTTCTTTATCTGCTTCCTGATATAAGTCTTTAATATTGGCACACCATTTCTGGGAAAGATTCTGGACAAAAAGAATCTGTTCCGTAAAGCCGTCACCATCAACATCGGCTGCAATCGGACGTTCCAGTTTGAACGATTTGGAGAGATACTGGTAAAAAGCATCCGCAGCAGATTCCGGCGTGCCGGAAATAGTCAGATTAAAAATATCTTCTGCAGTAATACGATTCATAGCATCTGCATTTTGCAGAAACTGCTCTACTGTTACAGGTTCATAATTCCAGTAGCAGTTATTTCTATACAACATACAGGCACTTTGCCATTTGCTGCCTGTCCATTCAAAATATTCACGGGAAATAATATCAATGCCGTCATCTGAACGGGTATTTTCATTCAGGTAAACATTGCCTGTCACAGGGTCAATGACATAGAAATCGTTTTCTGCACCAGTTGCATTATAATAATAAATGCCGGCAGAAGTCATATTTTCAAAAATCAGATTCCGGCTGCTGACAGAGGTTTCCGGCAGCGTTACCAGAAATTCAGATGCACCGTCACGGTCAGGGTCACTGACAAAAAAATATTGTGTGCCGGAAGTTCCGCCAATGCTGTCAAGCAGAGCGGCAAATATCGCCTTATCAAAAAGAATATCATTGTACTGATAGACAAGTGTTGTTTTGGGTTCAGAAGAAACGGCTTCTGTCGATGGAAGTTCTGCCGGAATGATTTCTGACGGCAGTATTTCAGCAGCTTCTGTCAGGAGTACCGTTTCTGTTTCCGGAGCAGAAGTTTCCACAGGCGGTACTGTCGTCAAAGCCTGTGTTTCTGCCGGAATGGTGTCAATATGAATCTCCGGTGCAGAAGTCGCTGAAATTGTATTTTCTTCCTGCTGGATGCCACACCCCGTCAGCAGTACAGAAAACAGGGCAGAGGCTGTCAGCATTGAAATGATTGTCTTCATTTTGAATTTCTCCTCCCGGAACGGGGTGTTTTTTTAATACGGCGGTTTCCGGAGTCTGGTATTGACTCCGGCAATTCCGCCCGTAATGCCTGCCGGAATTATCAGCAGACACCTGATAAAAATTCTTTCTGTAATGGTTTCATGCAGAAGCACGCCGCCTGTCAACAGCAGGATACATAACAGCAGACCACAAAGAAAACCTGTCAGAATCCCATGTCTGCGACCGTGCAGTCCTGCACGCCGGGCTGCAAAAAATGCAGAAAGACTCCACAAGATATGCATCAGCCAGATAAGCACCTGCGCCGGAATGCTGCTGACCTGCAACAACAGTGCAATACACAGACTTCCGACAGAAATACAGACGATTCCTTCCAGTAATGAAAAACTGTAACGACAGACCTCTGATTTCCATAAACTGACATGACGCATCATTTCTCACCTCAGTGAGAGTATATGCCGAAAACAGCAGAAATTATTCATCTTTCGGCTTGCTGAGGCTGATGCCCTGCTTGTTTTTCTGTTCTTTTGCCTTTTCGGCAGCAGCCGCTTCTTCGGCAGTCATATTCTTGATAACAGCATCTTGTGTAATGCGGAGTCTGACATGATTGCTGCCTGTTTCGATTAATACTGTCTGGGTGTTGCTATCGACACGAAGCACAAGTCCTACAATACCGCCACGAGTGATAATTTCGTCACCCGGCTGTAAGTTTTCCTGCATCTGACGGGTTTCCTTTTCTTGTTTCTGCTGGGGACGAATCATCAGCAGATACAGAAAAATTAATACCACCATCGGCAGGAGAAACGTTGAAAGAATTGCACCCCATGTATTAGGTGTTCCGCCGGAAGCGGAAGCATCGGCTGCAAATGCCGTCAGGCTGCCGGATGAGATGATAAGCAATGCACCTGTCAGAGCAGATAATTTCTGTAAAAATTTTTTCATAAATCCTGATTCCTCCTGTAGTTAATTTTTATTTTTAATATATTCGTCAATGGACTGTGCAGCCGCTTTGCCTGCGCCCATTGCCAGAATGACCGTTGCTGCACCGGTTACAGCATCACCGCCGGCATAAACGCCTTGTTTTGTCGTCATCATATGTTCATCCACAACCAGACAGCCACGCTTGTTGGCTTCCAGCCCCTCAGTAGTCGTCCGGATAAGCGGATTCGGAGAAGTACCAATTGCCATAATAACAGTATCAACGGCAAGTTCATATGCAGAATCCGGAATCGGAACAGGGCTTCTTCTGCCGGAAGCATCTGGTTCGCCGAGTTCCATCTTCTGGCAGACTGCTGCACGGACACGACCGTTTTCATCACCTAGAATTTTAACAGGATTCTGAAGCGTCAGGAATTCTACGCCTTCTTCTTTTGCGTGATGCACTTCTTCTTTCCGGGCAGGCATTTCGTTTTCAGAACGTCTGTATATGATGTAAACATGTTCCGCACCCATGCGGAGCGCACTTCTGGCAGCATCCATTGCAACATTGCCGCCACCGCATACAGCTACAGCCTTTGATTGCAGAACTGGTGTGTCATAGCCTTCCTGATAGCCTTTCATGAGGTTGATTCTTGTCAGGTATTCGTTCGCCGAGCAGACTCCAATCAGGGATTCCCCTTCGATACCCATAAATCTGGGCAGTCCTGCACCAGAACCCACAAAGACAGCTTCATAGCCCTTTTCCATAAGTTCATCAATTGAAAATACTTTGCCAATTACCATATTTGTCATGATATTGACACCGAGCTGTTTCAGGTTTTCAATTTCTTTCTGTACGATTGCCTTTGGCAGACGAAATTCCGGAATACCATACATCAGTACACCGCCGGCAACATGAAACGCTTCAAAGACAGTTACAGCATAGCCACGTTTGGCAAGGTCTCCGGCACAGGTCAGTCCGGCAGGACCACCGCCGACAACTGCCACTTTATGACCATTAAATTCTGCTTTTTGCAGAGGCTTTTCACCGTGATGCATGTGCCAGTCCGCAGCGAATCTCTCCAGTCGTCCAATGCCGACAGGTTCGCCTTTTTTCCCACGGACACACTGACTTTCACACTGCCGTTCCTGCGGACATACTCTGCCACAGACTGCTGGGAGACTGCTGGTCAGGTGAATGGTTTCATAAGCACCTTCATAGTTATGTTCTGTAATTTTCTTAATAAATTCCGGAATGCGGATATTCACCGGACAGCCGGAAACACAGGGCATGTTCTTGCAGTTCAGACAGCGTGTTGCTTCTTCTTCTGCCATTTCGGCAGTATAGCCGAGTGTAACTTCTTCAAAATTATGCGCACGGACTCCGGGCTTTTGTTCCGGAATCGGCACTTTTGTCTGTGACATATTAGGCATAGTTGAAAATTCCTCCTGCTTAAAGTTTGTCGGCTTGTGTCATCATGCGACATTCGTCTTCACGTTCACGGAAGGTGCTGTTTCTGTGCATGAGTTCGTCAAAGTCTACCTGATGTCCGTCAAAGTCAGGACCTTCTACACAGGCATAGCGAATTTTTCCGCCAACTGTGACACGGCAGCCGCCGCACATGCCTGTACCGTCTACCATAATCGGGTTAAGAGAAACAATTGTTGGAATCTCATACTGTTTTGTCAGCAGACAGACGAATTTCATCATTGGTACAGGTCCTATGGCAATTACAGCATCATAATGTATCCCATTTTCAATGCGTTCTTTCAGGGCATCAGTAACAAAGCCTTTTTTCCCGTAGCTGCCGTCATCCGTACAGAGAATCAGTTCGTGACAGCATTTCCGGAATTCCTCTTCCAGAATGACAATATCTTTGTTGCGGAAACCGGCAATCACATCTGTATGCAGATGATTCTGAAAGCAAGCTTTTGCCTGCGGATAGGCAATTGCACAGCCGACACCGCCGCCGATAATGCAAACATTTTTTGCATTTTCCGGAATTTCTGTCGGCAGTCCGAGTGGACCTACTAAATCAGAAATACTGTCACCTTCGTTCAGGGCATCCAGTTTCATAGTAGAACGTCCCACAATCTGGAAAATCAGAGTGATTGTGCCTTTTTCAGGATTGGCATCATTTACAGTCAGCGGAACACGTTCTCCCTGTTCGTCCACACGGAAAATCACAAACTGACCGGGCTTGACTTTTGCCGCAATATAAGGGGCTTCAAATTCCATCAGTGTGACAGAGGAATTCAGCCTTTTTTTCTTTATAATCCGAAACATGTTTCAGTGCCTCCATAGTTAGTAATCATATAATTATACAGTACTCAATATATTATAACACAAAAAATGTTTTGAGTCAATGCCATTTTCTTGTTTTTCAAGAAATTTTTACACTTTTCGTCATGATAATCACTTTTTTTGACAGAATCTATGGACAAAAATAAATCAACAGGCGGACATCATTCTGTAAATTGACAGGCAATCTGATTTTCTGGGTGGTTGTGCAAGATTGCATCACTGACAAAAAGCCCTGCCGGAAAATTCCGGCAGAACTTTATCTGTCATTTCAATTGCAATTTTCATTTTTTATGTGAAACAAGAATTTCTCACAAAAGTTTTCTATAATCAGGAATCGGAAGGTCAATCGGAAGAAAGTCGGGATAAACTAATTTTTTATATTTATTTTTCAAAGTATCCGCAGTATCCAGACCCATTTCATAGTTAAAGCTGATAATTAAGGATTGCCATACAGTAATTTGAGGAATTATATCTTTTTTTGACTCTGAATTCAGAAGTTTCAAAAGTGAAGTTTTGTCATCAGAAGTTAAAGTCCAGTTTTTCAGTTTCCTGTTATTATTGTGAATGATATATTCAGGACAGCGAAACTGAATTCTTGCTATTTTTGTAGCTCTTTGAGGTTTGGCATGATTATAGACTTTGAAATACTCTATATTTTTTAAGTTTCTGTCTGGATTGACTGCAACTGACATATTTAAATTGCTGTCTCTTGCTACTGTTGCAAACTCATGGAGAAGCTCACCAGCTTCTATATCAATAGCAAGTTCATCACATAAAATCATTTCTTCTTCGGTATATAAATCATACATAACACAAAATCTCCTTTTATAAAGTAATCATGCAATTGAAATTATAATTAGTATAATATTATCATTCTCGCCTTATCAATAAAATTAATAAAAATGTGATGTTCACTAAATTTCGGATGAATCATTTGGATGATAACAACAATTTTTTTGTTGAAAAATCTGCTGGACATTTTGCAGAATGTTCAGCAGATTTTTTCTGTTTTTCAGATAACACCTTTCTGTAACATAATATTCGCATAGAGGGCTTTTTCACTGGTGGCAATAATGCAATAAACTTTCTTTGCTTCTTCATAAAAGGCGAAACGCTCGATACAGCTGACTGTTTCTGCACCTCTGGGGTCATGTTTTGCGATAATCTCCTTATAAGTATCCCAGATGGGAGTTTCGACCGTATCGCCCGGCATGACTTCCATCAGGCTGACAGGCTTTTCGACATAGGTATCAAGAGGAAAAACCGTCAGAACCGCATCCAGAAGCTCCGGTACACCATGTCCGTCACAGCGGATAACTATCGCATTTTTTCCCATACTTTCCGCCGGAAAGTTGCCGTCAGAAATAATCAGCCTGTCACTGTGTCCCATCTCACAAAGTACTTTCAGCAGCTCCGGTGACAGAATCGGAGGAATATTTTTCAACATACAAAAATCACCTTTCTGAATTAAATTTACTAATCAAATCATAGCATATTTTTCATCATTTGTCAAGTTTTTTCAACATTTTTATTTATTCTGCACAATCCGGAAATTCAACATTTGTACTTGTCTACAAATCCAAAAATATTTCAAAATTTTTGAAAAAAACTATTGACTTTTTCTGAAACATGTGCTATAATAAAACCATGATAAGGATTGCAATCCACAATCAAAACTGTAATACTTTCCGGAAGTGAAAGTAAATTTGCAGAACCCCTGCTTAACACGTTCTGAAGTGTTGAATATGCAGGTACTCTGTCTGGAGGCGAAACCAATGGAAGATAAGGATTCACAGCAGCAGGCGGTTTCGTCTGTCGCAGGTAAGTGATGTTCAGGTTGCAAGCGTAACTCGGAGTTGTCCCTCCGGTTGCATTCCCTGAGGTTTTAGTACCGTTATCAATTCTGCGATAAAGCCGAAATTCGTCTAATTCCGTGATATGCTCTTAAAGTTTCAGTGCCGTATATCCGGAATCTTCTGCTAAGGCTTTCATCATGGCAGCGAAACTTTATATATAGCACACAACCCGAATTTGTTGGAATCGAGGTACATACCAATGGATGCTTATCTCTTTAAAAAATTCTGATATGAAAGATGTGGTGCGTATGAAAAGTGCTGTGAAAGAAATTCTCAAAAAACCTTAGTTGAAAGGCAAGTGTGACCAATGCACAATGAAGTCTCTGTAACGGAATTTAAATCAGCTTCTTTATAATTTAGTGATGTACAGGCTGAATTTTAGCTGATATTTACAACTGAATAGAAACTAAAACTCCCGGTGAACGTGAATTAGACCGGGAGTTTGTTTTGTTTTTTCTTAATGATTGAATTTCATTTTGAGCATGTCATGTTTCAAATCCCAGAGTTTCTGAGACAGGTCTACAAAATAAGTCTGCGGATTTTCAAAACGCTTGACTTCTTCCCAGAGAGTTTCAAGCTGCTCTTTGCAATATGTCTGAATTTCCGGAAGGGAAGGGCTTTCATAAACACATTCGCCGTTCACAAATACCGGAATTTGTAATTTCTTCGCTGTAAAGTTCGTGACAGTTTTTCTCTTGTAAGTGTGAACCGGGTCAAAAATTTCATAAGGCTGTGTATCATCAATCACTTCGTCATGCAGTGTCAGTACATCAGCAATTGCCTTGCCAGATTCGTTGTCATACAGTCTCCAGAGTGTCTTGAAAGACGGATTTGTTATCTTGATGATATTTTCGGAAATTTTGATTTTCGGAATAATTTCGCCGTTTTCTTCAACAGCGGCTAATTTGTATACACCGCCGAATACTGGTTCAGATTTGGAAGTTACCAGACGTTCTCCGACACCGAAACTGTTAATCTGTGCGCCCTGCATAATCAGGTCACGGATAATATATTCATCCAGCGAATTGGAAGCTACAATTCCAATATAATCCAGCCCGGCGGCATCCAGCATTTTTCTTGCCTTTTTCGAGAGATATGCCATATCACCGCTGTCAATTCTGATACCTTTGCCCTTGTGTCCCTGCGCTTCCAGTTCCTGAAAGACTGTAATCGCATTCGGAATACCAGAGTGCAGTACATTATAAGTATCTACCAGCAGTGTACAGTCGTCCGGATAAACTTTTGCATAAGCTCTGAAAGCGTCCAGTTCGGTATCAAACATCTGTACAAAGCTGTGCGCCATTGTGCCGAGTGCCGGAATCTGAAAGGCTCTGTCTGCAATAGCACAGGCTGTTCCAGCAACACCGCCGATATAAGAAGCTCTTGCTCCCAAAATTGCACCATCATAGCCCTGCGCACGTCTCGAACCGAATTCCATGACCGGACGTCCCTGTGCCGCTGTCACGATTCTGTTTGCTTTTGTGGCAATTAAACTCTGATGATTTATGCTTAACAGAATCATAGTTTCCACAAGCTGTGCCTGCATAGCAGGTCCACGGACGGTCAGAATCGGTTCGGACGGGAATATCGGTGTACCTTCCGGAACTGCCCATACATCACAGGTAAATCTGAAATTTTTCAGATATTCCAGAAATGTTTCACAGAACAGATGCTTACTTCTCAGATAGGCAATATCTTCATCAGAAAAGCTTAAATTTTTCAGATATTTTATCACCTGTTCCAGTCCAGCGGCGATGGCATAGGCGGCATCATCCGGGGCTTTGCGGTAGAACATATCAAAATAGGCGATTTTCTCACCGCATCCGTTTTCGAGAAATCCGTTCCCCATAGTCAGTTCATAGAAATCGACAAGCATAGTTAAATTTCTGTTATCCAGTGTTAAATTACTCATGATAAATTACCTCCGAAGTTAATTTGATTCC
>AUXO016167339.1_pt1 | contig 12730 bp, 20 predicted proteins | sample 768731 | NCBI WGS metagenome assembly AUXO01 (sample SAMN02715735, study PRJNA202380) | gut metagenome | biome: sheep rumen | host: Ovis aries | place: New Zealand: Palmerston North | reverse complement strand
TATAAATATAATAAAGATTAAAAAATTAAATTTAAAATTTTTGCGATTTTTAATTTGAAAAATATATTATATAATTAGCTTGTCTTTTAAATTAGATAAACTTAAAAATATTAAAAATTAAATAATATTTTAAAATTTAAAAAATTAAAATAAATATTAAATTTTGCGATTTTAAATATTATTAAAATTCTATATAATTAAGTTGTCTTTTAAAAAAGATAAACTTTAAAAGATATAAAATTTTGCGATTTTAAATTAATCTAAAATATGATATAATATAATTGTATAATAAATTAGATGATAAAAATTTGAAATTTAAAAATATATCTTATCTTGCGATTTTAAATATTATAAAAATATAATATAATAAAGTTGAAAATAAATAAGAAACAACTTTTAAAAATCAAAAAAATTAAAATATAAAATTTTGCGATTTTAAATATTATCAAATTATAATATAATAAAGTTGTAAATAATTAAGAGACAAAATTCTTAATTAAAATTAAAATATAATATTTTGCGATTTTGAATAATCAAAAAATATTGTATAATAAAATTGTAAATAATAATGAATGACTTAAATCAAACTTAAGTCATTTTTTATTATATAAATAGTATAGCCCCCGGGGCCCCCTATACTAAACAAATAAGACAGTAAAGTCTTTAAAATCAGACAGTAAAGTCTTTAAAATCAGACAGCATAGTCTATAAAACAGAAAGTGAGAAAAACAAATATGAACCAAGAATTACAAACTTTATTACAGCAGATTAAAGACTGCTACAACAATGAATTTACCAATGCAGAAAGATTTGCTTGTACAGGCAACCTACTAGGTGAAATTAGTGTCTTAGACTTCTTTGAATCTTATCATCCTGATGTATCAACAGAAATTATTGAATTAAGTGATGATGCAAAAGAAGCATATTGCTGGCTGCTTACTGAACTATGTGAAGACGCAGAAATTATTATGGATAATATAGATACTGATGACCCAGACTATATTGCAGCATGTGATGTCGCCAAAGAAGTATTTGGAATGATACCAAAGAAATTTAATGATTTTGACTTTAGCATAGATAATGATACCTATGTATTAAATATCCATGACTGTGCTAATAATGATAATTTCATAGTAGTTGATTATGGCTATGTCAATTCAGATGAAGACGCAAGACAGTTCTTATTCAAATCAAAACCAGAACTTGCCGCTGTGCTTAAAAGATTCTTTAGATTTGATGCAGATACAATAAAAGAAGCATTAGACCAAATTAAAGAAAGTGAGGCTGCATAATATGCAGCCTTTGTCTTTCATAGTAGTAAATCAAAAAATAATAAGACAGCATAGTCTATAAAACAGAAAGTGAGAAAAATATGGATTTATCAACATTAAAAACTAATCGCGGAGCAGTTGTCTCCATCCACCGTGGTAAAATAACAACCACAAATATATGGTGGGAAAATGGTTGGTATGTCATCACCGACCAAACAGTACTTAACAAATTGGACGAGATTATCATGGATGAAAAATCCGGCCGTCCAGACAGTGCATCTCAGAAAGCCTTAGACTTACGAGTTGCATATCCAAATCCAAATACGATTGGATATCCTTATCGCAGACAAGGTAATCCAAGACCCGTACAGCAGACTCAGCAAACTCAACCTCAGCAACCTGACCAAAATCAAAGTCAGCCTGACCAAGAGCAAGATGATGCTGCAAAGCAAGCTGCAATGCTGGCTGCATTAGCAGAACTAAAGACTAGCATAGCAACAAGGCTAGTCAACTTCTTCTCGGAGTTCAAGTTCAATCCATCTCCAAGATTTGTCAATACATTATGCTATAATTCAAAGTCATACACAAGCGCAGCTGCATATGTGAATGGTTATTTCAAATTGATTGGTCATATGTATACAAATGATGTGGCAAATAAGATAAAGTCAGATGAGTGGAAGAATATCATCAAAGATATTCAGCAACTTGCTCCAAATATGACAAACAAGGTCAACAACAGATTGGTAATATTCTATGGTCCAGCTGGAAGTGGTAAAACCACAACCGCCATGCTACAAAATCCAACAGCAAAGATAATTGCTTGCTCAGGTACCATGGATGCAACAGATTTGATGAAGACCTTCACATTCAATGATGCAAATGGTAATCCACAGTTCAAACCAAGTGAATTCCAGGAAGCCATGATAAATGGTGAGCCAATAATCCTAGATGAGTTTGGTTTATTGCCGATAGATACCATGAGATTCATGCAGAACTTCTTAGATAACAAAGATAAGATATACTTTGAAGGTAATCTAATAGAAATTAGTCCTAACTTCAAAGTAATTGCTACAATGAATGATATCGTCAATGCACAGGACATAATTCTTCCAGAGCCTATCGTCGATAGAGCAGCTGAGTTGAAGTATTATGAGACTAGTGCAGATACATTAGCTAAGTACGCATTCTAGTGAGTGCGTACTTGCTCAAACTAAAAAAAAAGAAAAAATTTAAGGAGAAAAATAATATGATTAAAACAGAATTACTAAAAGAACTAATTAGAAAATTTAATAACTTAACAGATGAGCAAAAGTCTCATATCAATTCCAGTAATGGCGCTGCCACTGCTCTTGACTATATTGAGTGTGAAGAACTTGATAATACTCCATTCGAAGAGAATATAGAAACAGTTGATGCTTTCATGGATTATGTATTTGAAGCACTTCCAGAAAATTTTAATGATTAAGGAGAAAAAAACAAATATGAAAGTAATAAAAACTTGTAAAAATTGTGAGTATACTACTAATAATGTAGATGATAATTTTTGTCCTCATTGTGGAACAAAACTTATAAATCTTAATCTTACTAATCAAAAAAAGGAAATTTATAATTACCTTAATAAAATAATTTCTGGTACTCCAGCCAAAATATCAAAAAATTCGGTTGCTCAATATGGTATTAATTATGAACTTGCCCCTAATGAAGTCCCTTCTAGCTCTCCAATTAACCTAAGGATTTTTAATAATTTTATTAAGAACATTAATATGCCTCCACTTATGTCATATAAATTAAATATATGTAATATATGTGGACCAATACTTGAACTCATAATATATTCACATAGTGAACTTTATGGATTAGTATGGCATAGAATTACCATTGATTTTACTCCAAAAGTTTTAAAAATTATTGAAAAAAATGGAATTAATATTCCTGACTTAGATACTAAGATTAGTGATAATATAAATGGAATAAGTCATAAAATTAAACTTGATAGTGAAGATTTATCAAAATGGAAAAAGCTACAAAAATCTAAAATATAAAAGGAGGAATGTCTATGTTAACATTCGCAGAAGTAAATGAAATAGTAAAAACTTTACCAATAGGTTATTACCTAGGTGCAAGAATCAATGCTCAGCTATCTGAAACTTGCAAAGCTTCATATTATGACCCAATGAATTATAAAATCGTGATATCATATCCAATGCTTGCTGATATCATGAATGATAATACAATAGAAGAAGATGCAAGATGTCTTCTATATCATGAAGTATCTCATACAATGCTTACTCCAAAAGATTTGTATTCATGTGCAATGGATACATACTATGCAATCTATAGGTCTAAAACATTTAGAGTATTAGATGGTAATAGTCAGCTACAAGCTGAAATTAATGCAGGTAAATATCCAAATATAAGAAGCACATATGATTATGTCTTAAATGTAATAAAGCCAATCTATGATGATAAGCCATTAATCCAAAGTTTAATCAATGTCTTTGAAGACCAAAGAATTGAAACATTAAATAAAGGAATCTTCTTAAAGGTAGACTTTCCGAACTTCATAAAGAAAATTAGTAAGTATGACCCAAATAACAAAGGCTTCAAGAACTTCTATGAATTCTTCTATCGTATAGTAAGATTCAATGATATTGAACCAGAAATTGTAAAGCTAGTATATGATGTAATCTATGATACATACAATGTCAATTCAAAATCAAAATATGGTGAGCAAAGAGACTATGGTGGTAGAATACTAGATGTAATCTTTGCATGTTATATAAAATATAAGATGTATGAACAGTTGGCTGGACAGCAATCTGGCCAATCCCAACAGTCTAATCAACAAAATAGTAATCAGCAGTCATCTCCAAATGGTACCCCATCCAATTCTAGTGACCAATCTGATGAAGATAACCTAGAAGCAGGTGATGGTAATCAGGAAGATGAAGATGAATCTGAAGATTCTGTCGATGGACAGAATGAATCAGACAATTCTAAAGATGAATCTGATAGTCAGTCATCTGAATCCCAGCAGACAAGTCAAGATAATAGTCAAGACCTTGGAAAGCATGCCAAAGGTGTAAATGACCAAGAACTACAAGACATTATCAAAGATGCATTACAGAAACATGGATTCCAAGGTGAAGATATTGATGATGCAGCAGAGCAGCTTGCAGAAGTCTTAAAAGAAGAATACAGCAAGCAAGTCATCAATCAATATAACTGTACTCCAAAGTTCTCAAACCAAGCAGAGCAGTACATCTTAAGAATGTTGAAGAAGAAATCCATTGAGGCGAAATCCTTAGCAGGATATTCTGGAAGAATCAATCCAAAGAATGTTCATCGTGTAGGACGAGTAGAAACATACCGATGGTTTGATAAGCCAAATCCAAATGGATTGAATGCCACAGCTGGAAAATTCAGAATCAACTTCTTCTGTGATAATTCAGGTTCATTTGAATGGAATAAGAATGTTGCAAACTCAATCATCAGAAGTCTATGGCAGTTATCCAAGAAACATGCAGCATTCGAGTTCACATTGGTAACTCATGGTAACAGGCATACAGTCAGAACAGATGACAACATGGGAATTGAGTGTACCGAAGGTACTGATATCTATGATGAAATCTTTGGAATCTATCATAACTTACAGAAGCAAGGTCAAACAGTATGGAACTTCGTATTGTTTGATGGTGGAGTAAATTGTAAAGAATCCAGACCTAGATACAAAGTATGGAATCATCAGAATGTTATCATGATTTGTGATACAGATGACCAGTTCTACATCGAAAAGTATTGTCCAAAGGCAAAAAAGATATTCACATCCAACTATTGTGATGAGTTAGAAGAGAATATCTTAAGATGTATGGACCAAATGTTCAGATAGCAGGTGATGTTATGAGATTTATCGATGATAAGAAAAGAAAAATTAGGATGGTTCCCTTAGGGGAATCATCCGTCAAAGTTAATCTTAGTAAAGAAGAGATGACATCCCTACTTGAAGAGTTTGGATTTCATAAGATTGTTACATCGAAGAAATATGGTAAAGCATGGAAGCGTATCCGTGACAAATTCATATCTCTTAATCCAACATGTAAAATGTGTGGTGCTCCTGCAACAGAAGTACATCACATTGTTCCAGTAAATATCGGTGGTGCAAACCATTCAAGAGAAAATTTGATGGCTGTATGTCATGAATGCCATGCAGCAATCCATGAAAAAAATTAAAAGGAGAAAAAAATTATGGAAAAAATTATGATGCCTAATGAAATTAATGATATTTTAAATAATAATGGTGAAGGTAAGTGGATGATAAATGTTATAAGTGATGATTGTAATGATAGTAGTTATCATCAATACTTTAAAGAATTTGAATTTAAAAATTATGCTAATGCAATTAAGTACCTTTTAGATACAATGGTATCAACAGATTATGAATTTTATCATTTTAGATTGCTTATAAAAGAATCTAAAAAAGGAGCAAAGTGGAAAATAGTAAATAATTTTGAATTTGAAAGACCATCATTTTATGGATATCATGAATTTTTTAGTAGTTATAAAAATATTGATGATTTATTAAATGACCTTAATGATTTTGTAGATTTAAATAAATCAAACAATGTTTATAATTATGAAGAAGATATTAAAAATTGGTTAAAAATAAATTATAAAAATTTATAGAGGACGGTGATTGATAATGGGAGCTGAATGGATATTAGTGCATCGTACTACTCGTAGACAAAATCTACCTATCAATGTCGAAATAGAATATGAACCATCTGCTAAAAGAAAATATGTGTATGGTTCACATCCTGACCAATCTGTTACATACTACATATATGAAAATGTTAAGTATGCAAGAAGTATTATGCAGTCAAAAATAAAAATTAAAAATTTATTAAAGCTTGGAAACAAACCAAAGTACTATTCTAACTTTGTGATGCTTGGTAATGAATCCTTTAATGGAATCACCAGAGATGTTGTTAAAGAGCTAATTAGAGAAGTCGTCGAAGAACAAAAGAGAAAAGAGCTTCGTGAGTTACGTGCCAAATTAGAAATGGATGGTGATTAAATATGTTAATTAAACACGCAGAACTCTACATAGAGTTTAATCATGGTGAATCTTATTCCACCTCAATCGAAATAAAATATCAAACAGATGAGCACCTAGAAGCAATCATAGGTGAAATATCTGATTCAATCTTTGGTATGTGGGCAGATATTCCGAATCATTCTGGAGAAGGTCTTATCCCTATCAAAGACATTTATATCAATACGGTTACAGATGATGGAGAGATTGTTCCATTAGTTTGTATGTCTGAATTAATAAGTTCAACATTTAATCCATTAAATTGTGTAATGTATAGATTAAATAAGTTGCAAAATCCATTTGGTTATAGTCTATTAACTATGCATAGGAATCATAAGTTTCCTAGGAATCAAAAGATAATGCTTAGTCCACATTATCGTGTATCTGATAGTAAATTTGTAGAAATAAGCTACACTGATGATGGTCATCCAGGAGATTATTCAGACCTATTAATAAAAATTTCTCAAGACTGCTATATTAAAATTATTGATGTAGATTCGGACTCAGATGTATTTAATTTAGAAAAGTTCCTAAAATGTATTAATTATAATGATAATGGTAAAGAACTTTAAAAAATGTAAGTATTTGCATTTTAACTATGTACAACTTGATAAAAATATGATAAAATATATGTAGATTAAATAAAAAATTTATAAAAAAGGAGTGTTGTAACATGACATTAAAAGAATTTAGAAAATCAAAAGGAATGACCCTAGATACTCTTGCTGGGTATTTAGGATGTTCTCCATCGGCAATTTCAAAGTATGAAAGAAATATAGAGACTGTGCCAGATGAGTTAATCTTAAAGATTAAAAATATATTTGGTGTAGAAGTAGAAAAGCAGTACAATCAGTTAGCTCTTTATAAGCAGCGTATCAAAGATTTAGAAGAGGCGAATCGGACCTTGGTTAATCATGGTATCAAAACTGAGCAGGCTCTTGTTGCTGTACAGCAGGAGCTAAGTAATTTATTAATAGCAGTTAATCTAAAAATAAATAAAATATTGAAAGGAGAGTAGGTAATATGTCGTACGATGCAGAATTATATATTGTATTACATGATGGTCGAGACCTTGCAGTAAGTGGTTTTCAAGTTTATCATTGGTTACAAGAACAAAAAGAATTAGCCACAGCAATACTTCTACCAGACATTCTGTTATCTCTTGTCCCAAGAACATCTCTTGGATTAATTGAAGATATCATTATCAACGATGTATCTGACCCAGATAATCCAATTCCTGTTGCATCGTACTCTGAGTTTTATGATAATATGGAATTTAAACCATTTCCATATAAGTGGAAAGACGATGTAGGTAAACCACATATTGATGAAAATTTCAGATATACATGGAATCAAATTAAAAATCTTGATGAAGCCAAAATTAATCGTGACATTCCTGGAGTAGAGACAGATGATGAATATTTTAAAGGTCAAACATTTTATTTGAAGCTTAGCCCTGGATGGATAAGATGGTATACTGAATCAAATAGTTATACGCAACGATATATTCTAGGAATGACAAATTTCTTTCATAATGTTAATCTAAATGATATTTTTCATTTTATTATAAAAGGATAATTAGTATGAAGAAGTATGAAACAGTAATTCAAGATAAGATTGAAGAAGGATTAAAGAAACTTCAAAAAGGTGGCATCCCAGTCATGTTCGAAAGAAGGATAGCTTCATCGGCAAACTATAAAAAGGGTTCTGCAGATTTCTGGATGTCACTTAATGGTTATCATATTGAAGTAGAAATTAAGACCGAAACTGGTAAGAGGTCTACACTTCAAGAAACGTGGGAAAGACTTTGCAGAGCAAGAGGCTCCCACTACATGTTAGTCAGAAGCTTTGATGATTTGTTACAGCAGATAAATGATTTTTTGGAGGTGATTCATAATGCAGAAAGTGGTTAAATTATATATTAAAGATGCATACGGAGTAGAATATTCATCTGATTGTTTTAATATTATGTATTATCATGAAGCAGACCTATTCTGGTTTTTGTTTAACATCTACAGAACTATATGGGATGTAACAGTAATTGATACTATTTATCTTAATGAACCTGTCTTCGACCAAAATGGTGAGCTTGATTATGAAATACCTCTAGCATGTTATGATGAGTTTGAAAAACCACAAGGAATATCTGGATATAAATACTTTACACAAGATGAATTAATTAGTGAAGATTTTATAGATGTCATAAATCTATATAAGAGTCATCCAGAAAAGTTTAAAAAGACTTCTGGATTTACTATATCAGATTGTTATTACTCAAGTAAGTTTGTACATCTAGAAAAGAATGGAAACTTTTTGACATTAACAATGCCAAATTTAGGAGTTGAATGTCCAATAGATATGTTTCAAAAAATAAGAGTAGGATTTGGAGGATAAAAAATTATGAAACTTGATGCTTATGGAAAAGAATTTAATGTTAAACCACTTAGAACTAGCTACTGTAATAATGGTAGTTTAGCAATTTTATTGATGGATGAGGATACTCATGAAGACTTTGCAGTGCTTACAGTAAATTTAAATTACCCACTTGGAAAAGGTATGGCTTTTGTTGATACCAACAACTGTAGTTGGGCAGAGCAATTTATTAGAAATAATAAATTGGGTAAGTCGATAGGTATGACGGCTCAGTCTGGATTCTGTACTTACCCTCTTTATAAATTTAATCTTAAGAATATAGAGGAGATGGAATAGTGAAATATGAAGAAGTATTACCATACAAAGATTGTAAAATGCCGATAGGCTTAACACTCAGAATCACATCTCTTTCAGGAGAAAAAGACCCAAGTAAATTTCAGGGTAAGGAAGGCATCGTACTTTCCATCGATGACTATGGTCAGCTACATGGAACTTGGAATAGTCTAGCTGTGATTCCAGAAGTAGATAAATTTATTTTAATAGATAAGAAAAAAGATATTGTTTATATTAGTGAACATTTTAATGATTAGGAGGAAAGAAAAAATGGAAATGTTTATTGGTAAGAAAGTTAATCACAAGGTATTTGGAGAAGGAGTAATCGTAAATGTGATAGACAAGCAGTCTGGCACAGCATCTCATGAGCAGTATGTCGATGTAGAATTCGACAATCCTGTACGCCGTGATTCAGATACTTTTGTACATCCTGAAGTAGAAGGTCCTGTTGCAACAAGGACATTTAGTTTCACATCACTTGAGAAATTCTTAGTAGAGGAGGAAAAGTAATATGTCTAAGACTTATAGATTTGATATTAATGTGGAGGCTTGGATATCTTCTATAGATATTGAAGCAGATAATTTAGAAGATGCAAAAGATAAGCTTGCCAAAATGTCTTTAAAAGATTTAGCAGACGCAGGAGATGTTCGTGATTATGATATCAACGATGATGAATATACTATCGTCGATGATGAAGAAGATGACTATGATGACTTGGAAGATGAGGAGGATGATGAAGATGAAGAAGAATGATGACATACTATTAAGTCCAAAGCATGGCATTAATCCATCGATGACAGTTTGTTTCTACTGTGGTGAGACAACTGGCATTGCTCTCATGGGAAAGCTTAAAGGTGATGCCGAAGCACCAAGGGAATGTTGTTGTTCACTTGAGCCATGTGATAAGTGCAAAGAAAAATATAATGGATATCTTTTAGTAGTTGAAATGAAAGAAGATAAGTCAGACCCAACAGGAAGATGGACTGCTATTCCAAAAGAAGCTGTCGACCCAATGTTCCATCAATATGATTGGCCTCCATGTCTTGAGAGTCAGTTTACTGAAATTACGAAAGGAGCAAAGGAAGAATGAAAATAATTCGTAAGAAATGGGATAAGGATTCTCTGATAGAGTTCTTAGGAATCAAGAAGCTCTTCGATGAGAATCCCAAATGTCAAGTCCTCTGTCATGATGACGGATGTCTTTTTGAGACTGAGCTCAGGGAGTGTAATTTATCTTACACCGATATCGGAGAAGCTGAATGTGTTTGGGAACCGTACTGGACCTGCGAGTGTCCTGTGTGTGGAGAAGAGATAATTCTGACTAAAAGAGATTTCAGGTTAGGCACACACACTTAACCAGACATATCAAAATTGGTCCAGATTTGATTTTCTGTCATCTGTAATTAATTTATATATCGATAAAATAAAAAAATAAAAGACGGGCAAAATTTATGTCCGCCTTTTATTTAGGAGTATGAATTAACTAAGGCTGTTAGTAATTCTTTAATTTATATCATTCAGCAATCTCAAGGGAATCTTCATCTGTGCCGTAGACATTTAGGCACTTTGTTTTACCATCATGTGTCCGTACAACGAACTCATCATGAGATTGGTAATGAGTCTTTAATAGAACAGATTCACAGTTTACAGAATCATTGAAGAATTTTTCTCTGAGCTTGGCAGTATCAACAGAATCCTTTTTATTTTTCTTGGCTTCTTTATTTTTGATGTCGCCCTTCTCAACTTCTTTTTCTTCCTTCTTATCAAGAGGTTTAACTTCTCTGGAGTAAATGCCGACCCAGTTCAAAAGCTTGGAGCCCTGACGTAATTCAATGTCAAGTCGTCCAGTATCCCAGACCTGCTGTAGTTCTTCGTCGGTATACTTCAACTGAGTATTAACATAAGACTTAAACTCTTTGTAGGCCTCAGTCAAAGATTTCATTTCTTTTACTGAATACCATGTAAAAGTATTGTCGATGAATGTACCAAGATAAATTTCATACACATCTGATTGAGATTTAATTTTTTCATGGTTGACCTTCTTCAAACCATTTGACTTATCATTAATATTCATGAGCAGAATCCTCCTATTAATTATTTCTATTTAATTATATATCGAAGGAGAAAAAAAGTATACCATTTCTAAAAAATAATTTTCTGACTATTGAAACAGAATTGACGGAGAGAGGGACCCCACCTCCCCTGTCTTCTGACAAGTGGAGGAAAAAATTTTTAAGTTGGTGGTGACGAAAAAATTTCCGGAAAAAATTTTAGTTGATGAGAAATTTCTCCTGCGTGCATGTGGCCGTGTGTGCGCAAGAAAATTTTTGTGGAAACCAAAAAATTATTTTTAAGTTTTTAATTTTGTGGAAAAAATAAAAAAATTTTGAAAATGAAAAATGAGTCCAAAAATTTAAAATTTAAACTCTGGAGCCACTTCTTTATTATTATTATTTTTTAAAAATATATGTTTTTATACCTTATTTATTATTTTTATATTTTCTTTATTAAAATATTTTAAATTATTAAAAAAAATAAAAGAAAAAAAGAAGGTTGTTTATTATATATAGAATGACATTCTATATAAGGAAAAATTGAAACGTAAGTATTCCGTACCCACTTTATAGATTTAAAATAAATTTGTATCTGTGAGTTTAAATCCAAAATTTGTAAAGTTTTGTAAAAAAGTGTAAAAAAAGTGTAAGAGCTTTGCTCTGTTTTTCATCTAAACTTACACACTTATTTAATAAAATTTTTGATTTACAATTTTTTACAGTTCTTTACACATTTTTACACAAATTTATTTAATAGTTTAAAACTTCCAATTGAAAGTTTAAATTACCAGTCCTTAGTTCCAGTTACGGAATATTTACATTTTAAATCAGCATTTTTGAATCATTTTCATTACTCTAATTTTCATCTCAAAAAAAGTTTTTAAGTTGTTTTTAAGTAACTTTTTAAGTAATTTTCATTCTCTTTTCCTTTTTATTGTTCCTAATTTTCCAGCTATTCTGCTTCGCCAGTATAGCATTTTCGCTGTTTTTTGTTTCATCGTAACCAATAAAATTTATTGTTTTTACATTAACTTATTTACGTTTTACAAGTTATGATATATAATAAATATAGAAAATAAATCAATCAAATTTAATATTCAAATCAATCAAATTTAATATTTATATTTATAATGATGTGCCTAAAATATTCTCCTATAAATCGTTAAACACACAATCCAAAATCAAAACAATCAAGCTATAATCGTATTCAAATTTTAGGTATACTAAAAATCCATAAAACATAATAAATATTTCTGAACAGTCATATATTCAAAATATTTTGGGTGCATCATTATGAATATAAATATTTTTTATTTTATTCATGTTCATATCTTATTTATATTTTATTTTTTATTACGTGTGCATATGTGCACACACGTATTTTTATAAGAAGAAAAAAAATAAAATTTTATTAAAAATATGTGTACAAAGTATAAAAAGTATTATATAATAAGTATGTAAGTTTAGAAGTTCAAAGAATTAATATTTACATTTTGGAGGTTATCAATATGATTATCAATGTAAAAGATTCATTAAAAGATGTGTCAAGTGATAATAAAAAATTAATCATGAAAGCAAAATTAGTGTACCAATCTGGATTAGAAAA
>AUXO013568516.1_pt1 | contig 12730 bp, 15 predicted proteins | sample 768731 | NCBI WGS metagenome assembly AUXO01 (sample SAMN02715735, study PRJNA202380) | gut metagenome | biome: sheep rumen | host: Ovis aries | place: New Zealand: Palmerston North | reverse complement strand
GGTATTGGTGTATATTATGTGTGACAGTTTGTTTCCGATTAATCGGAAAATTATTTATACATAAAATATACAATATTGGTATATTTTATTCATGTTAAACTGTGTTAGATTTTCCGATTAATCGGAATTTATTATTTTGTGAAAATTTAGAATATCAATATATTAGATGATATTACTTTGTTAATATCTAAATAATTTAAAAGTATTGCTATTCACAATTATGCATGTTATAATTAGTGCGTAACACGTAAACAAGCACAACAAAGAAAACAGAAAAGGGTAAACAAATGGATAATATCACAACTATTAAGAAGTACCAGAACAAATCTTTGCAGAAACAGACAGAAAGAATTATTGCTATGGGTGGAAACATCCGAAAGATGTTCTTCTCGATTTCTGCTGTTATTGCAGACGTGAGCAAGACTGAATGTTATAAAGAGGACGGTTTCAACAACGTTCATGAATGGACTAAAGACGCTTTCGGATTTAAGAAATCACAATCTTACGCTTTCTTAAAAATTGGAAATGAATATCTTTCGGTTATCCGTGACGAAAACAACAAACTTAAAACCGTTAAATCTAATCTTACTCCCGATAATGCCGAAACAGATTTCGGTATGACACAGATTCAAAAAATGCTTCCTTTAGGGCATGAACGTGCTGTTCAGGTTGTAAATGATGGTACAATTACCCCGGAAATGTCCGTTTCTGAAATTAACAAAATCGTTAGAAATCTCACCGGTGAAACCTCGGACGAAACACCGGAAGCAACCTCGGAAGCAACACCGGACGAAACACCGGAAGCAACACCGGAAGCAGCACTGGAAGCAACACCGGACGAAACACCGGAAGCAACACAGGACGAAACACCGGAAGCAACACCGGAAGCAGCACTGGAAGCAACACCGGACGAAAACGAACTTGTAATTGAATTGTGGGATAAGGACGGTAAAAAGTATCTGTTACCAATTAAAGTGGTTTTGAAACATAATCTTATTAAATAAAAATTGTCTGACCTATCGGACATAAACGGGGAGAAAGGAATAAACATGATTAAAGTTAGCAGATTTTATGATGAAATGAAACTTAATTTAGGACGGGAAATGAAACTTAATTTAGGACGGGAAAAGGGGAGTGATACACAGTTTCCATATTGGGAAAGAGTGAAATATTTTGATGATATTGATGACGCTTACAAGTATTACACATATTGTCGTACTTTAGAGGGTTGTAATTGTGTGTTGACAATTTCAGATGGTGCTATTGAACATACTGTATTATCACATTATACAGATGATTTCCCGGAACAGATGAAAAAGAATTCTATCATGTGTAACATTGATAAAATTATGTCTATTGAATATAACGAAAAGGAATAAACATATTGTCTGACCTATCGGACATATACGGGGGGAAAGGAAACCAAAATGAGCGAACTCACAATTTTTGCAAAGAAACGTACAACACATGAGGGAAAGCCATTTCACACTTATCTTACAAGATTAACACGTAATGACGGCACACAGGTTACGGCACAGGTTAAATTTAGACAATCTTGTAATCAACCGAAACCGGAACAGTGTCCGTTAAATATTATAGTAGAGCGGCGCGACATAAATCTTGCAACTAAAGTAATACAGGATGAATACACAGGGGAAATTATTGAATCTAAAACGCTTTGGATTTCTGCATATGAGCGCGGCACAGAGTACGTTGATACATCTTTGGACGAATATAATATCTAATTCACAGTGCGGGCGGTGTTACCGCCCGCTTTTCCGATTAATCGGAATGGAGAGGTAACAATATGACAGACCTAACTAAAATTGGTAAAAAGTGTAGAAACTTTAGAAAGTCAATACGAAAGACGCAAAAAGACGTTGCTAACGAGTTGAATTATAGTGTTGCTTCTGTATCAGCGTTTGAACGCGGGTGTAATAACAATGCGATAATACTACTATGGTACATAGAAAAGGGGGTTAAAATGTATGTCTAATGGGTATAATGTAGCGGGTAAATCTATTTCAGATATTCTTAATATGCCCTCGCACGAATTTATTAGTTTAAATGCTCGTGATTTAGCAAGGGCAACAACAAGGCTCGTTTCCGCGGCAAATAAACGCTTACGGCGTATGCAAGCGGCGGGCATTACGTCAACAGCTTATAATCGCGCTATGGAATCAGGTGGTTTTTTCAGTGTAAAAGATAAATCTTTTGCACAAATAAGATCTGAATTTTCAAGGGTTCGGCAATTTTTGAATAGTAAAACGTCAACGCTAAAAGGTATTAAACAGATAGAAAAAGAAACTATTAAAAGTTTAGAAAAAAGTGGTATAAAGATTGATAAAAGCAAAATAAATGAGGTTTTTAAGATATATGGAGAACTTGAAAAAATTGATGAAAGTGTGAAAATTCGTGAATACAAATATAAAGTGTTGAACGCTATTACATCAATGCCAGACAATATTGATATAGATGAAAAAATAAATCAGATGCAGTCACGCTTGCGAGAAATCTATGAACAACAAACAGATTTAGAGGGTAGAAACAAAGATGTTTCGGGATTTTTTATTTGAGGATGTTATATACAATCCCTCTGATATAGATAATATTTTATCAGAAATAAAATATTATTGTGTTCAGGTGAAGAAGCCTAACACCAAAATATCATATATAAATATACCTTGCGCTTTTGATATTGAAACATCCTCTTTTTATTATCACGGTGAAAAGTGCGCTGTTATGTATATGTGGTCTTTCGGGATATATGGAAAAGTTGTAATAGGTAGAACATGGGAACAATTTTTAGATATTATCAAAAAAGTTTCGGAAACACTGTGTTTAGATGAAAATATAAGACTTATTTGCTTTATACATAATTTAAGTTACGAGTTCCAATTTTTCAGAAAATATTTTAATTGGACGAAAATTTTCGCCGCGCGAAAGCGTGAACCAATATACGCATTAACAGATTTAGGAATTGAGTTTAGATGTAGTTATATACTATCTGGATATAGTTTATTTAACATCGGTAAAAATCTAATAAAATATAAGATAGAGAAATTAACGGGTTATCTGGATTATACGCAAATAAGACATACAAAAACGCCATTATCTTTGAAAGAGTGTAAGTATTCTGCTAATGATGTACGTGTAGTTATGGCGTACATCATGGAAAGAATAGAAATTGATGGGAATATAATAAAAATACCATTAACAAAAACGGGTTATGTGCGTATTCATACGCGGAATAACTGCTTTTACGAAAACGGTATTAGAGGAAAGAAAAATTATAAGTATGTTCGTTATATGGATTTAATCAAATCAATGCGATTAACTTATGACGAATATTTACAATTAAAGCGTGCTTTTGCGGGGGGGTTCACACATGCGAACCCGTTTACACCGGGAAAAGTGTTTAAATGTGTAACAAGTTTTGACTTTACTTCTTCATATCCTGCTGTTATGGTAGCAGAAAAATTTCCTATGTCTTCTAGTGAAGTCGTACAAATTGAGAGTAAAGAACAATTCGAAAAATATTTAAAGTGCTATTGTTGTTTGTTTGATATAGAAATTTGGGATTTAGAACCTATATTATGGTATGAAAACTATATATCAGAGTCGCGTTGTAGAGAACTACAAAGCCCCGTGGTAGATAACGGACGAATAATATCTGCTAAACATCTGAAATTAACTATAACCGAGCAAGATTATTTGGTGATTCGTAAGTTTTACAAATGGGATAAAGCGAGGGTATATAACTTTAGAATATATCGAAAGGGGTATTTACCTACGGATTTTATAAAAACTATATTAAAACTGTATGCTGATAAAACAACATTAAAGGGTGTACAAGGTAAAGAAGCCGAATATTTATCAAAAAAAGAAATGATAAATTCCTTATATGGTATGACTGTAACTGATATAATACAGCCAATAATAACATATACAAATGAGACTATAGAGGGATGGAGTGAAAATAGTTGCGATTTTGAAAAAGAAATATTTAAGTATAACAATTCATCTAACAGATTTCTGTTTTACCCGTGGGGCGTTTGGGTAACAGCATACGCAAGACGAAACTTATTTACGGGTATAATGGAATTTAGTGATGATTATATTTATTCTGATACAGATTCGATTAAAGTTCAAAACGCTGAAAAACATATGAATTATATAAATAAATATAATGACATAATAACAAAACAGATTGAAACAGCGTTAAATTTTCACAACATACCGTTAGATTCTGCTAAACCAAAAACTGTTGATGGAATCGAAAAACCGCTCGGAGTGTGGGATTTTGACGGGCATTATAGCAGATTTAAAACATTAGGCGCGAAAAGATATTTAATTGAGTATTCAAACGATATACGAAACAAGAAGATTTATCGCGGTAGAATTTTAGTCACTGTCGCCGGGTTAAATAAGGTAAAAGGAAGTGAATATTTATCTAATGGGTGGTATTATGATATTAAGACAAAAACAGAATATAATTCACCATTTGAAAGGTTTAATGAAAATGCTATTTTTCCTAAAGACGATTCAGGAAGATTAATACATACTTACATTGATAATACACGCAGTGGAGTTATAACGGATTATTTAGGAAATGTCGCGGAATTTAAAGAGGAAACATCCGTACATTTAGAGCAGAGCGAATATTCTATGAAAATTAGTAATAAGTATTTCGAATTTATTCGCGGATTTGTTGATATTGACATTTCCGATTAATCGGAAAAGGGGGATAACATGAAATCTATATATTACAGTTTGAATAAAATTCTATCGAAAAATGCTGTTTATAATGTTATTTTCGGAGAGAGGTCAAACGGAAAAACATATTCAGTTTTAAAATATGCCCTTGAAAAATACGTGAAAAAAGGCGAACAGCTTGCTATCGTAAGACGTTGGAATGAAGACTTCACCGGAAAGCGCGGACAAACAATGTTTGATTCATTGGTTGCGAACAATGAAATTTTTTATCTAACAAATGGGGAATGGAGTAGTGTATATTATTATGGTAGTAGGTGGTATTTATGTAGATATGAGGATGATAAACGTATTACAGACGAAACACCTTTTGCTTATGGATTCTCTATTTCTGCTATGGAACATGATAAATCAACAGCATATCCACATATTACAACAGTTTGTTTTGACGAATTTTTGACCCGTACAACATATTTACCAGATGAATTTGTATTATTTATGAATGTTTTAAGCACGATTATAAGACATAGAACCAATGTTAAAATATTTATGTTAGGTAACACGGTAAATAAGTATTGTCCGTATTTCGTTGAAATGGGATTAACACATATTAAACAGATGAAACCGGGGGACATTGATGTTTACAAGTATGGTGATAGTTCTCTGACGGTTGCCGTAGAATATACATTACCAAATGCAAAAGGTAAACAGTCAGATTTGTATTTTGCATTTAATAATCCAAAATTAACTATGATAACGGGCGGGAATTGGGAGATTGACATATATCCACATTGTCCATACAAATATAAGCCTAAAGATATTGTATTTATATATTTTATAGATTTTGACGGTGAACTATTACAATGTGAAATAGTGTGTATTAATAATATGTCTTTTACTTTTATTCATAGAAAAACAACAGAGATGAAAGCCCCCGATAATGAAATAATATACAGTAAAAATTTTTCACCGTTACCAAATCATTTCAGAAAAATAACAAGACCGCAAACAAAACTTGAAAATAAAATAGCTGAATATTTTAGAAAGGATAAAGTATATTATTCTGATAATGAAGTGGGGGAGATTGTGCGTAATTACTTGCTATGGTGCGGTAAATAAAAGGAACGCCGGGGAGAGATCCCCGGCGTTTCCGATTAATCGGAATTATGTGGTTAAATATCCAGAATATGCGAAACCTTGTAACTTTCCACAACTAACATTTAACCAAACATTATGTACATTATCCTCACATTCAGCCCAAACCGTCACTATACTACCCTCTTTAATTTCACCGATTTTTTCATTCTCAACACCGGCGGCACACCGCACAGATAACGTTCCATCTGTTCCGCGAACAGTAGCGGCGTAAGGTTCAAAGAAGTGTACATCAACAGTTTTATAATATACGAACCCTTTGCACCCGTCCATAGTTTCGATATATCGAAACTTGTTTCCCGAAAGATTTGTAACATATACGTTAAAAGCAATAACCCTCACATTTTTATTCAGATGTTTTATATTTCTCCATCCAGTTCCCGGGCCTGAATATAAATTCGTATCGGTTTTAATTGACGCGAGTTTACCCTCTTTAATATCCATGAACGTAGCATCTGGATATATAGCATCTGAATAATAAACACCGAAAAATTCATATTTATCTGTCCATTCATTAACGGGTACATTAGTAAAAGGTTGTTCACTTTCAATACGCTTTTTACTACCCAAATCATATTTAGATATGTTATTTAAAGATTCACCTCCTAAAGAATAATATACGTGTGCAATATTTCGTTTGTCACCTTTCGGAGACATTAGCACAACTCCTCCACGTTTCCATACATCATTAATAGACGTGCTGAATTTAAGACCTGAAATATCACATAATGTTACAATTTCATTGATGTTTCGCGCCCTTTTGTTATACCCTAACTCATATAATGCACGAAACACAAGACCTACGCAGTCGGCTTTTCCATCTTCCATAGGTGGATAGGTGACGCATGGGGCATAAATACATTTATCATGTGCATATTGGTATGATCTTTTAATAGCGTTATAAAGTTCATTCTTTGTCATTGTTCTTATTCCCCTTTATATACTCTGTTAAATTGTTTATAGCAATAATTAATTCTGTTAATAACTGTGTTTGCTTTTCATCTGATTCTGTAATTTTTTTCCACATAAATATTACACAAACAATAGGGAAACCAATAGTTGTTATAAGTCTCTCAATTTCCACAATAATTTCGGCAGACATAAACACCCCTTTCTTTTCCGATTAATCGGAAATTACGACCCGGCAACAGCCAAAACAAATTCTTGTGTGCTAAATCCCGTTGGAAAATCTTTAGTCAGCACCATTGTATTTTGATACACTCTAAATACACCATCATTCAAATAAAGATTCCAATTATTTTCTTGCCTACGAATAATCGCTGTGTTACCTCTAATAGAATTTTTATAAGTAGATAATACATCAACATGTGCTGAAATTTCAAATAAATCACGTCTAATACTACGAATATTCGACACAAAATATGAACGACCAAAAACAGGAATTTGCATATAATTACAATTAACATAAGCACTTAAATCACCCTCAACTAATATTATGGGATTAATAATTGATGTTTCATTTTTTAATACTCCATTTAGTGTTGATATTGTAGTTAAATCTTTATCAAGACGATTTTTTTCACTTTTGTTTGTTTGTAGCAAAATCTGAAAAGCCATTATAGAATAACCCCCGCTTTAAGTAGTGTAATAATTTCGTCAATTTCAGAATCTGTCCCGGAAACACCCTCTAAATGTATATGCTCAATCTCTGTATACCCCGTTATATCACCTAACGAAACCGTTACATACGATGGATAACCCGTATATGTGTTTTGATTAGCGGGTAATGCTTGTTTTGGGCGGGTTAAAATCATATAAGGTTTCTGTATTGCCAACATTCCGCTTGTACCACTGATAGCACCAGATTTTTCAATAGATGGTTTCATCCCACCATTAATTGCAGTGTTCGCAAGTGCCGGTATGGCAAGCGGCGCGGACGCCCCACCCGTTGCAACCATAGTTCCGATAGAAACGGCGGCTGATAGCACCCCGTTTATCATTTGAGTAAAATCTGTACCTGAAATAGGTATTGAAGAAGAACACTGACCTGAAAATTGATATAGCACGGAATCATCGCATTTAACGTATGCCACACAAGCCCCGGAAAGGATATCCACATGATATTTAACATGCACACTCTTATCCATTATATCGTCTATATCTATGGCATGCGTACCGCAATATGGCAAATATATTTCAGCTTTTGTATACGGTGCATAATCAAGATAAGCCCCCCAATATTCATTAATATTCAATGTTCCACAATCTACCTCAACATATTGTGAAGCGGCTTTATTCATATTCACGGGAGTTGCAATATTACCCACCTTGATAGCAGACTGACCTCCGTTGGGTATAGCTACCGGGACAACAGATAGTCCTAATATAGCATTCATAGGATCTGCAAAAAGTTTCTGAAAAGTAGAAATATCGAATAGCGAACCGTTCCACATATACGCGGCAAGTGATTGCAATTCGGATAAAGAGGGGTTAAACAATGTTATGAAACCGGTGTCTGTAGCTGATATTACAGGAAGTGCTGGAAAGTCTATAGGCTCGCTTGTATCATCAAAGTCACCCGTACCACCTCCAACATCAGACACGCCGCCATCTGCATACGGGTCAAGTATCAAATCGGGTAAACTATTAACCCAATTTATAATATTTTGCGAGACTGAATAGGTAAACCACCCTATATTTGAATTATTCCTATTTATATTCAGATAAAAACAACCGACATAATCATCAGACGTTATAAAGAAACCTGAACCCGTAGAAGATTGCACGCCCGTTTGAAATGGGAATCCTAATTGTGAAATATTTCCTATAGTGGGGTTACTTGTCTCGTATCTCCACCTCATCCCAACACCAAAATTACAATTCAAATCCCCGTTTTTATTTTCATCCACATAATGCACAACAACATTTGTTGAATAATATTCATCTATAACTTTCGCTGAATACGGAACAGCTTGTAAAATTGTGCTATAATCTGTAAAATTTTTATAATCTACATCGCCACTATAAATATAAGGATAAATAAACGGATATCCTCCACCTACAATATTCATAGTTAGCATTGATTGTATAGTTTCTTCTAGTGAAGCTGAATAGGGTATTAAAGACCATAAATTTGTTATTTCCGATCTTGTTAAATTTGATTGTGGTATATACATAACACCTTTATGTACATTATCGGGAATTGTGGCGGCTGAATTTGACACACCCACATGAACAATCTTTACCAACATAATCATAAATTAGGCGCGTATATTTCAACGCGCCTTTCCCCCTTTCCGATTAATCGGAATTATGCAACGTAAAAAACAACAAAGTTTTCATCTAAATCAAGGAAATAACCTGCATCAAATTTATGCCATTCGTTCCAAAATTCGGCTTTAGGATTGTAATTTGTTGTAACACGTCTGTCAACATTCGAAACACCGAGTGCATCCCTGTCAAAAATTACCCCCAAAATACCACTTGCATTAATATTATGCCCGGATGGAGTTTTAATATTAATCGCGCTGGTGCTGTCAAAACCGTAATCAGTGCCCGAACCTTGCCAGTAACTAACAGATTCAGCATTTTCCGGGAATTTAATGTTTTCGGTGTTCACCTGACCATTACTGTCATACAAATACACACCGGCGGCATTTTTAAACTCATTAAGCATTACAATTTTCATTCTATCGGCGGGTGTAAATTTCGATGTACCTCCAATATTAAAAAGGTTGCTCATATCGTGCATACGCCCGATATAATTTTTAATTGTATAAGACGCAAAACGAATGAAATCGGGATTTGTAATAGCATCTTCTGCTGTCAGTGTGGATTCAGAATCAACAGTATCATTGTAAAGATAAAGTAGATTGACCGCACGAATACCACTATTTGTATAATCACCGCTCGGGAATTCCGAATATAACGTTTCTCCAATAGCAGCATTAATGGTACGCATAATCAGGGAATCAATTTTAACCGTCATACTATTAGCAATAGCTGTCTTAATCATGCTAAAAAACGCATTAAGCTGTGTGGGATTATGAAAACTTGATTTAACCTGTTTCTCTGTAATGGAAATAGGGATTTCAAATGTAACAAGCGAATTAAAAAACTTTACAGATACAGAGGGCTTATAGAAAATATTAGGATCATAACTAGTACGATCTGTGAGTTCCCAACTTTCATTTACTTCTGCGTCTGGCAAATCAGCACGAACTTTTTCAAGAATGCTACCATACTCCCACCCGTCCATTAGTACAGAGGGGGCACGCCCGGTGTACACACGATCCACAAATACCATTTTACCGATAACATCGTGCAATTTTCTAACATAATTATCATATCCATTTTCAAGATTTTCAAATGCTCTGCCAATATCAACAACATTTGACAAATCCTCATTTACAACAACAGAATCACCCAAAATTTCAGTTGTAATTGTATTAAGAATCTCATATACCTGTGTTACTTTCATTTTGAATACCTCACTTTCATTATGCCACAACGTCAATAGTTGTAACTGTATTGTCACTTTTAATATGTACGTGGATAGTTGCACTAACAATTACAATTTCAGTTGTAGAAATACGCCACCCAAAACATACAACGGGTGATACCGGAACACCAACACCATAAACGCAATTATGAGCTATAATAGGTTTACCACTTGCAAGCGCTTTTTCAGCGTCACCCCAAATACCCGTTATAGTTTGCGGTGTACTCCCTCCCGTTAAATCAAGCCCTTTACAATCTACCATCATATAACCGCCTTTCATAATTAGACCTCCTCAATATATTTGTATTGTTAAAATCCTGTCAATATCAGGATAAACAACCCTATAAAAATAATCCCACATCTTAATATTTCGTTCCTGCTCAATCATCTGCTGTGTTGTGGTAACACCTATGTTACCATTACGAGTTAACTCATAATTTCGCGTTTCTATATCCTCTCCATCGTCTAGATCCGTTACAGTTCCTGTGTCTGAATCTTGTGTGTTATATACCCGCTGTTCAGTGCCAGTTCGTGTGTTCTGCTGTGTTCCCGTATTATCCTCTGTTACATCATCGTTTACCTCCTCTTCTCCTGTCCGCACTAATGTGCTGTTGCCTGTTGCTGTTACTGTTTGCCCGTCCGTGTTTACAGCGTCCGAACTATTAAAACCTGATACATTATTTTGTGTATTATTGGTTAGATTTGGCGTTGTTGTCTCTGTTATATTTGGCGTTGTTGTAGTATCTTGAGATATATGCTTATGTAAATTATCGGTTCGCGTTTCGGTGACATTAGGATTATCTGTTTCATTACCTGTTTTGGCATGCACTAAATTATCCTGTCTTGTATGCTGTTTACCATATGCAATAACTTTTTCATCGTTGCTCATGATTTCAGTCATACTATAATTTTCTATTGGGTTATATTCATAATACATAGTTTGCCATAGACTATCCCACTTTTCGCCATATATAGCAAATAATATATTTGCAAGTCGTGATTTACCGGTAGGGGTTAATTCACCATCTACAAACATTTTGCTAATTAACGGTGATATGTTTTTATCACCTGAAAATGTTCCATGATATACCATTCCTAATTCAAGTGATATATTTTTACTTTTCCATGGTACATTCAAACTTTGTAAATTATTAAATATTCCACCATCTTCTAACCACGTATTAAATATATCATTCAGTTTCACCATTTTCGTAACCTCCGTTTTCCGATTCATCGGAAATATTATTGTGCATGATTTCAATTTCCTGAATATTATCTTTCCATGCTGAATTAAAATCAACACTAATATTCGTCCCGAACATTTCATTAACCTTTTTAATAGCGAATTGTCTACTTTCTAACATATTATCAATTAATGGTAATAGTGCGTCATTATTCATTTGAGATTCAGATGTATTTAAAGATTCTCTCTTCATGTTATAATTCGCATTCAACCCAATTTCATTATATAATGATGCTTTATTGTATTGTAGCAACTCAATTAAATCAGTTATAAAGCCTGTTTCACCTGTTTTCGCATAAGGTTGTACCCTTACACCATCCAAAAAAGAATTTTCCGCGATAACTCCATTAGCACCATTTTCAACATCTTTAAGATACTTTTCAGCACTTTCTTTCGTTCTATCGTCCGGTGCAGATATAAGAGACAATATACGGGTGTTTATAGATGCGATATAAATTGACAATTCGGTTTCTATTGCTTGTGTAGCATACTTTGTAAATAACGGCATTAATCCCAAATACATACTATCATTAGGCATTACAACACATTCAACATCTATTTTTAGATTTTTACTAATGTTCAATGCTGGATTTGCGATTGTATATATAGTAGGCATGTAATATACATTGGGTTCACCACCTAAACCACCGGTAAATACATACAATGTATTTTCATATTTGTAAAAACAACAGTTACCGTTAATCTGCAAATATAATTCAAGTGTTCGTTGCGGGATACTTTCTGGTAATCCCTCCCATTTAAACATAGATTGTGTACGATTTAAATTGTACAATATATGTTTAAAAAGGTTATCCTGTTTATCCCTAAAGTTATACAATATTGGGTTATAATATGATTTTATATATCTGTAATTATCATTCATGTTTTTTACCTTTTTATTTTTATTTTACAACAATAATTTATTTTATCAACATTAAAAATTATTGATATTATTTAATTATAGTATATAAATAATTTCCGATTAATCGGAAACAAACTGTCACACATAATATACACCAATACCGAATAAATATTCACAGCAAATCCCTCCAAATCACCGCGCACTGTGTGTTCACATAGAGATCATGGTATGCACACCGGGCGGGACGGGGGGGACGGGATTTAATTCGCCTAGGTCTGGATAACCCTCGTAACCC
>AUXO013172034.1_pt1 | contig 12731 bp, 11 predicted proteins | sample 768731 | NCBI WGS metagenome assembly AUXO01 (sample SAMN02715735, study PRJNA202380) | gut metagenome | biome: sheep rumen | host: Ovis aries | place: New Zealand: Palmerston North | reverse complement strand
ATGATGCTGGAAACTGTTAAATATTTAAATTCTTTAGATATTCAAGGTATTAAAATACATATGTTATCTGTATTAAAAAATACTAAATTAGATGCGTTATATAAAAAAGAAAACTTAAAGAGTTTAACAAGAGATGAATATATTGATATTGTATGTGATCAATTAGAATTATTAAGACCTGAAATAGTAATTCACAGAATAACTGGTGATCCTAAAATATCTGATTTAATTGAACCAAATTGGTTAATCAAAAAAACTACTATACTAAATGATATAGATAAAGAATTAGTAAGAAGAGATTCATACCAAGGAAAAAGACTAGATAACTAGTCTTTTTTTCTGAAAGGATGTCTCAATTTTTCTTTAATGCTTTTAGTTGCTATTTCAACACAAGTATTATATATAACATCTGCTTTTTCATAATCAACGTTTAGCTTTTCTATTAATTCATCAATTATTTTATCTTTACTCTTTTTACTTATAAAGAAATTATCTTCTAAAATACTATTTATTATTATACATTGTTCTTCACTATAATCTAATTTATTTGATAGTTCTTTAATAAATTCTTTCTTATTCATTAAAATCACCATACATCTTTCCTTGTGAATCTCTTTGTATTTCATATCCGTATTCAAATACATAAGCCATTACAAATAATATTAAAATTTCTATTAGATTAGTTCCACTTAAATTTAAATTTAAATCAACATCCATTAATCCATTAATAATTCCACCAATAACAGCTGGGAATATAATACTAGCTATCATAAGATATGCCATGTGTTTAATATGTTTAACATTTTCTAATGTAAATGGAGTATCACCTTTATTAATATTTTTAAACAATGATTCCATATGTTTTAATATCATAATAAGTATTACTAAATATGCGATAAAAAATGCACATCCTAATTCTGTATATGTAATTATTTCTGCATCTGAATGCTTATCTAAAAACTTCTTTATTTCTGCGATTGCTTCTTTATCTTCTTCATTAGCTACTGTTTTATCATTTACAGTTACTTCAATTTTATTATTTTTTTCTACTACCTTAACTACATCATCAATTCCACTAAATGTAATTTTATTATCTTTAACATCTACTTTCGATAAAACAATTGGTACTACTACCATAGCAAAAATTACAAAAGGTATTGCTACCATCAAACATATTCTCCCTATTTTAGCCATAACTGCAATTATTTTACTTAATAATTTTACTTTCTTTTGTTTCTCTTCTTTTAATTTAACTACTTTCATTTTAACCTCCTCATCTAATGAATCAACATCAATGATACTATCATTAACTAATTCATTAATTTTGCAATGAAATATTTTACATAGCTCTAAAATATTATTCATCTCTGGATATGCTTCTCCTGTTTCCCATTTTGAAACACTTTGACGAGACACTCCTACTTTAAAAGCTAAATCTTCTTGTGAATAATTTTTGTTCTTTCTTAATTTTCTTAGATTATCTCCAAACTTCATATAATTACTCCTTTCACATCCATTATATTTTTTATTTGAGGTTAAAACTACCAATTTTAAGTTGCATAACAAAAATGCAACCAATTATTGACATATTTATAGTAACATAAAAAAACATGTTTATTCAACATGTTTTATTTTACTTTTACTAATTTCTTATTTTCACAACCAATTTCTGAGAAGTCAATTCTATTATGATAATTTTCTACTGAAAAAGCATGACAGTAATATCCATAATCTGAATCTTCATAACCGTCTTCAAATGGTGCATAATAAGATTTATTGGCAAATTCTCTTAAGCTTTTTATTTTACTATCTTTATCTTTATCACTTGTAAATCCATATACTCCTATAATAATATTGTAATTATATCTATTTGCTAATTTAAGTAATTCATTAACATCATTTTCATTGTATGGATTTTGTGTTATAAAAGTATTTAATTCATACAAATTAGCATATGTAAGTAATTCTGAAGCATCAATTTTTGTTTTAACTTTTATACCTTTACATTCTACCTCATCTGCATATGGACTTAATATTACACTATCACCATAAGCAGTTACTGTATCTTTCTTACCTTTACCTACTTCTGCAACTTTAGGATTATGATAAACATTTATTTCCATATCATCAAATAAATCTAAATAATGATATTGTATTTCTTCTCTTACTGTTATGTATTTATTTAATTCTGCTTTAAAATCTTGAGAAGTGAAATCTGCATTCTTTATACCTTTTGCCATTAAAAATTGCTTTACCAATTCATTTGTATATGTATCCATATATACCCTCCATTAATCAGTAAATACTATTTAATCACAACATAATAATTTTGTCAAATATTTTCTAACAAACTTAAAGATACTTTCTCTTTTTCTTTATTAATATCTATGACATAACAGTCAATAATATCACCAACTGTTAATACTTCACTAGGATGTTTTATATATTTATCTGTTATTTTTGAAATATGAATTAAGCCATCATTATGAAGCCCTATATCAACAAATGCCCCAAAATCAACTACATTTCTTACAGTACCTTGTAATTTCATACCTACTTTTAAATCATCAATATTTAACACATCACTTTTAAGAATTGGTCCTTGTATTTCATCTCTTGGATCTCTATTAGGACTTATTAATGATTTAATTATATCTTCTAAAGTATATATATCTATATTTAGTTTCTTTTGATATTCTTCTTTATCTACCAATTGTAATTTTTCTTTTAGTTTTTCTGTTCCTATATCATCAAGTGTTAATCCAAGTTCTTTTAATAGTTTTAATGTAACGTCATAACTTTCAGGATGTATACTTGTTTGATCTAATAAATTATCTCCTTCAGTAACACGTAAAAATCCAATTGCTTGTTCAAATACTTTATCTGTTAAAACTTTATCTTTCTTTAATTGTAATCTAGAATCTATATGTCCTACTTTAGTACGATAATCTATTATTTTTTGAATATTTTTAGCTGTTATTCCTGATACATATTTAAGTAAAGATGGTGAAGAAGTATTTATATTAACACCTACACTGTTTACGGCTTTTTGAACCACAAAATCTAAGTTTTCTTTTAAATCTTTTTGAGAAACATCATGTTGATATAATCCTACACCTATTCCTTCTGGAGGTATCTTAACTAATTCTGATAGTGGATCTTGTAATCTTCTTCCTATTGATACAGCACTTCTTTTTTCTACTTCTAAATCAGGAAATTCTTCTATTGCGATTTTAGAAGCACTATAAATAGATGCCCCTGCTTCACTTACAATTACATATTTACAAGGTAAGTTATATTCTTTAATTAAATCTGCACAGAATTTTTCTGATTCACGAGATGCGGTACCATTTCCAATAGCTATTATATCTACGTTATATTTTTTTATTAATAAAACTATTTCTGCTTTATATTTATTTAATTCAGCATCTTTAATATTTTTTAAAAAAGGCTTTATAACTGTAGAAGTTAAATAATTACCAATTTTATCAATAACTGCGATTTTACATCCATTAACAAAACCTGGATCAAAAGCTAATACTATTTTTTCTTTCATAGGTGGTTGTAATAATAATGCTTCTAGGTTTTTACTAAAATTATCTATAGCAGATATATCTGCTTTTTCTTTTAAATCTGTTCTGATTTCTCTTTCTATTGATGGTTCTATTAATCTCTTATATGAATCTTTGATTGCTAATTTAACAGTATCACATACATATGATTTATCATTTTTAATAATTTTACTTTCTAAAAATTCATATATTTTATCTTTATCTATTTCTATATTAACAGTTATTACTTTCTCTTTTTCAGCTCTATTAACAGCAAGTACTCTATGTGGTTTAATTTCTTTTACTGCTTCAGAATAATCATAATACATTTCATATACTTTATTTGTATCATCATTATCTTTTTTTACTTTAGTTTTAAGTACTCCATTATGATATGTGAAATTTCTAATCCATTTTCTATAATAAGCATTATCACTTATCCATTCAGCAATAATATACATTGCTCCTTCTATAGCTTTTTCTATATTTTCTACTTTATCATTTATATATTTTGATGCGATTTCTTCTAAAGAACCAGTAGTTGGAAAAGCCATAATTTGTTTTGCTAAAGGTTCTAATCCATTGTTAATAGCGTCAGTAGCTTTAGTTTTTTTCTTTTCTTTATATGGTCTATATAAATCTTCTACTTCTACTAATTTAGTTGCACTCATTATTTTATTTTTTAATTCATCTGTCATTAAGCCTTTTTCATCAATCAGTCTTATAACATCTTCTTTTCTCTTTAAAAGATTAACTTCATATTCATAAACTTCATTAATACTTTTGATTTGTTCTTCTGTTAAAGCACCAGTTGCTTCTTTACGATAACGAGCTATAAAAGGAATAGTATTTCCTTCCATTAATAATTCTAATGTTTTTTCTGCTTGACTTTGTTTTATATTTAAATCTTTACTTATATTTTCAATTATATCTTTATTCATATTACTCCTTCTAAAAAGACTAGATAAACTAGTCTTCTACATTATGATATATATTTTGAACGTCATCACATTCTTCTAACATATTGATAAGTCTATCAAAAATTTCTTTATCTTCACCTGTTAGAGATATTTTATCTTTTGAATACATTCCTATTTCATCAATTTCAAATTCTACAGGTTGTACTTTTAATATTGCTTCTTTTAAAGCATGTAAATCTTTAGGGTTACCATATATTATAACCATATCATCACTAGTTTCTATATCATCAATATCTAAACCAGCTTCTATGATAGCATCCATTATAGTTTCTTCATCTAAACCTTTAACTCCTATAACACATAAGTTATCATAATTAAATGATACAGATCCTTGAACTCCCATTTTGCATTTACATTTATTTAATGCTGCCTTTACATCACTAATAGATCTATTAACATTATCAGTTAAACATTCAACTATTAATGTAGAACCATTTGGTCCAAAAATCTCATAACTTACCTTTTCATAAGATTCATCTGCACCACTATTAACTTTATCAATTGCTCTTTTAATAATATCTGCAGGAACTTGTTCTTTTTTTGCACGTTCCATCAATCTTTTTAACGATGCATTTGAACTTGGATCAGTTCCACCACGTTTTGCTGCATCATAAATTTCACGAGCATACATTGAATATAGTTTTGCTTTAGCTGCACCTGTTTTTTGAATGCTAGCTTTTCTTACTTCATAAGCTCTTCCCATAAAACCCTCCTATTTTGCTTCAAATACTTCTTTTATCTTAGCTGTTGCTGCAGTAACTGTTTTCATATCTGGTTCCATAACATATAATTTTTGAGTTGGATATGAATATGTATAATTACTACTGTCAGTTCCATTAACACTTTGACTAATTATAGTCCATTTAGGCATCTTTCTTATTTGAGTTCTGATTAAACTTTTTAAATCACCTTGATCCATATTTGTTTGGAAACTATTTTTTAAAGTACCTAATAAACTATCATATTTTCTTAATAATGTTTCTGAAGATAACATTTTGTTCATAATAGCTGTAAATACATCTTGTTGATTTTTAACTCTATGTCTATCTCCTTCTCTATATGCATGTCTTTCTCTAGCAAACGCTAAAGCTGTTTTACCATTCATATGCATATTTCCTTTTCTTATTCTTACAGTTCTATCTGTCCAAGGAATAAATGATGCATCAGAATAAACATCAATACCACCTATAATATCTACTACTTTTACAAGTGTTGAGAAGTTTACTTTAGCATAATAATTTATATCAATTTGGAATAAATCTTCAAGTGTTTTAACACTCTTATCTACACCATACATTCCAGCATGAGTTAATTTATCTTTACGTCCTGTAGTACCATTTAATTGAACATAATAATCTCTTGGAATTGAAGTTAGTAATATTTGATGAGTGTTTGGATTAACAGTAACAATCATATTAACATCACTTCTAGATACAGATGATATTTTACCATATGTATCAATACCACTTATAAATATATTAAATGATTCTTCAGTAACTTTTACTTTTTTAACTATACTTTTACTTTTTGTTTTAATTGAGATTGTATGAATTATTTTAGTATTAGCTGCGAATGCATCTATTTCTTCTACCATATTATCTCTATAACCTTCACTAACAAAGATGGCATCTACTTTTCTATCTAGTAAATCATCACCTAATATTAAGTTATCTTGATAATCAATATTTCTAGTATTTGTTTTTGATAAAATTTGTTTACGAGCTGATTTATAAGAACCAGCAGTACTATTAAATATACCCATTTTTTTATTGTTTAAATCTTCTAAACTACTATATTTTGAATCATTTCTAACAATAACAAAATAGTTTTCTGTTTGATATTTATCATCTGTTATACCATTTAAAAAATCTATTGTTGAGTATAACTTAGTAATACCAAATACAAACACACCATTAATAAGTAAAGCAAATATAATACCTATTATCTTTATTTTTGATTTTACCTTAGGAAACAAAAGTATTCCTGATAAAATTAAAGATAATATTACTACAGCTACTATTAATAATGAAAAATATTGTGCGGGTAAAATATTTAAGTTTATAACAAGACCCATAAATACAATTAATAATATTATAAACATTAGCCATATCATTCTACTAATTAAGTTAATTTTCTTTTTTTGTTTGTTTTTCTTTGTCATATAATCACCTTTTAACATTATAACATATTATAAAAAAAAACTAAATAGTTATTTAGTTTTAGACTGCTATTTGTATCCTATCTAATTTTAGTTTATCAGCAATTGTAACTATAAACTCACTATTTGTCGGCTTTGCTTTATCAATGTCAACACTATGTCCAAAAATATCTTCCATCAAATCCCAACTTCCTCTATTCCAACTAACTTCTATCGCATGTCTTATAGCTCTTTCAACTCTAGAAACTGTTGTATCAAATTTAGAGGCTAATTCCGGATATAATTCCTTAGTAATCCCACCTATAGTTTCAGGACGTTCATAAACTATGCTTATAGCTTCCCTAATATATTGATATCCTTTTATATGAGATGGAATTCCTAATTCGTGCAGAACCTTTGTTATAGAAATATGAAGATGGTTAGAAGCTAATGAAACGCTTTTTGGTTTTTCTTCAAAAATATTTACTATTCTTTTATGTAAATCTGATAATTCATAAGGTTTTAAAATAAAGTATTCTACACCATAACTAGATACTTCACTTATTACATCTGGACTATTATAACTTGTTTGTACGATAACTTTTTTATTTATATTTCGTTTTTTCATTTCTTCTAAAACATACATTCCATCACGATTAGGCATTATTAAATCTAATAATATAACATCATATTTATTAATGCTTTTTTCAATCACTTCAATACCTTCTTTTCCATCGAATGCAGTTAATGAAATATCAACTTGCTTGTCTTCTTTAAAATACTCTTTAATCATATCTACTAATTTTTTATTATCATCTATCATTAAAACTTTTATTTTATTCATATAAATCTCCCTCTCTAGTTTAAATATACAATATACTACTGAGAATAATTATCGTATTTTGTCGAAACAAATAAAAAAGTTACTAAACAGTAACTTCTATAATTTTTAACAACTTTGATACTTCAAGTGATGCATTTCCTATTAATACTCCATCTATATTTGAAATACTCAATACTGATTTAATATTAGATTCAGTAATTCCACCACCATATATTATTATACCATTTATATTATGGCTAATTAAATAATTTTTAATAAAATTAATAATAACCTGTAAAGAATCTGTAGATATATCATTATTAGATCCTATCATCCATTTAGGTTCATAAGCTATTATAACTTCATTATTAATATTATTTAAAATAACACCCATTTTTTGTTCTAAACATTTTAGTGTATCTTCTATATTAGATTTAGTTTCTTCACCAATACAAATTATTGGTTTAATATTATTATCTAAACATAATTTAATTTTTTCATTTATTTCATAGTCATCATTATTTGTTTCAGCATGACCAATTAATGAATACTTAATTCCTAAACTAGCCACTTGCATAGCTGATACTTGACCAGTGTAAGAACCTTTTTCATATCTAGATATATTTTGAACACCAACATTTAATTTTTTATTTAAAAAATATGGGACATATATTGATGTAGGACAAATAACTACATTATCTAAATCATAATCTTCTAATCCTTTTAAATAATTATCAATGTCAGTTTTCAACATATTCATTTTTAAATTACAAACAACTAATTTTTTCATTTTCTAATCTTCTCTTTTATTCTATCTAAGAAACCTTTTTTCTCTACACCTATTGCTTCTTTATAAACATTTAGAACACTTTTAGCAAAGAATCCAATTGAATGCATTTCACTAGTAATTCTAGCTTGTTCACTCATAGTTTCTAAATCACTAGGATTTTCTATTAAATAATTCATGCTTGAGATATACTCTGATTCATTAGTAAAGTATTTACCATTTTTACCATCCAATAATATATCTTCAAAACTTTTATCTTTTAAACATACAACTGGTACACTTCCAGCCATTGCTTCTATTAAAGTTAAACCTTGTGTTTCTGTATTAGATGCGGTTGTGAATACATCTCCTAATGCATAATAAATTGGAATTTCTTCCCAAGGTATTGAACTTGTAAATATAACATTACTATCTATTTTTAATTTTTTAGCCATTTCTATGTAATGTTCATAATCAGGTCCACTACCAACTATTACTAATTTAGCATTAGGATGTTTTCCAATTATTTTTACATGGCTTTTTAATAGTAAATCTATATTCTTTTCTTTTGCGATTCTACCAACAAATAGAATAACAAAATCATCTTTTTTAATACCTAATTCTTTCTTTAATGATTCTAATTCTTGTTTATCTATCTTTTCTTTTTTAAATCTATCGATATCAATCCCTGTTGGAACAATATGAATATCTTTATCAAATTTATATTTTTGTTTAAACATATCATATGTTTTTTGACTTGGGACAATAAGTGCTTTAGCTGTTTTGTCACAATAGAATTTTGTTAAATATTCAACAATCTTCTTACTTGATTTATCAAAATATCCTTTAGTTATATAATATACATAATCTTCATACATAGTATGATATGTATGAACTAATGGAATATTAAATTGTTTTGCGACTATTCTTGCGAAAGTTCCTACTCCAAATTCAGTGTGAGAATGAATTATATCAAGATCCCATTTTTTTATTTTATTGATTGCTCTTAAAGGATATATTCCAGTTAATCTATAATCATAGATCCCTATAGGAATACCAGGTATTCTTATAATTCTTTCATCATCTTCATATTTATAAGACATATTTTCTGGATTAACAGTAACAATAAAAACTTCATGTCCCATTTCTCTTAAACCTTTTTCAAGCATTGCTATACTTGTTGATACTCCATTTATGTATGGAGGATATGTATCAGTAAATATACCTATTCTCATACTTCACCTCTTTTTTTAACATTAACAGCAAGCGCTCCTATTATCATAGGAATATAATATGTAATAAATCTCCAAGTTATCATTACTGCAGTTAAACTTGTACCTTTTATGAAATAGCCATAGAAACTAATAAATCCATATTCAAGTCCTCCTGTACCACCAGGAATTGGAACAAATGAACCAATAAGCATTACATATGCAGAAGCTATAATGCATGTTAACCCATTAACACTATTATAATCACCAGTTGCATATATGATTGCTAATGGAACTAAATATAAACAAACAAGTCCCATAAAATTAGCTAAAATCATTCCAGCAAATGCTTTTTTATTTTCTAGTAATTTTTTAGTACCATCATGTAAATCCATTATATATGTATTAACATGTTTTGATTTCTTTTCTTTGTCTTTAATTAATTTTAATTTATAACCAATATCAATAAACTTATTAATAATAAATTTATTAGTCTTAGTAGTAAATGCTAACATAAATAATACTACTGTAACTAAAGTATTTATTATAAATCCTAAAGTTACTAAATGTTTTAAAATACTACTATTAGGGAATATACCAAAAATATGATTTGATATAATTGCGATTAATCCTAGTAATACTAAAGCAACTTGATATACAACAAATTGTTCAATAACTATTGTAGTAACATCAGCTAATTTAATCTTTTCTTTTTTCAAATAATAAATTTCAAAAGGTTGTCCACCACTTGAAAATGGTGTAATTGCATTAAAGAAATTAATTTGTAAAATAAATTTAAATGCATGTCTAAACTTATAACCTCGCTTAAATTTCTTTATTATACTTTTAAGTGCGATTGCTTTAAAAAACCAATAAGATGTTATTAAGAAAAATGCAACTAATAACCATCCCTTATTTAAAGTTCTAACTACTTTTAAAATTTCTTTATAATTATCTTTTAAAGAAAAATATAAAACTATACATGTTACACCAAATAATAAAATATAATTTAAAAACTTACTCTTCTTTTTCATTTTACTTATCACTAATAATTTCTATACCTGGAAGACTTTTTCCTTCAAGATATTCAAGTGATGCTCCACCTCCTGTTGATATATGATTAAATGCATCTTTAAATCCAAAATTAATAACAGCAGCAGCAGTATCTCCACCACCTATAATTTTAATAGCATCTATATTTTTAAGTGCTTCACATAACTCTTTAGTACCATTACTAAATTGTTCTATTTCACTATATCCAACTGGACCATTCCATATAACAGTTTTACTGTCATTTAGATATTGTTTAAATAGTTTAATAGTTGAATGACCTATATCTAGTCCTATATCATCTTCTTTTATATCAGAAATAAAACATTCATTAGTACTTGCATTTTCGCTTATTTCTTTAGCATTAACACTATCTATAGGTAATATAAGTTTATCTCTATATTTATTTAACATTTCTTCACAGAAAGAAATATTTTCACTATCTAATAATGATTTACCAATAGATAAACCACTAGCTTTTAAAAATGTATATGCCATTCCTCCACCTATTAATATATAGTCAGCTACATTTACTAGATTTTTTATAACACCTATTTTATCACTAACTTTAGATCCTCCTAAAATAACTACAAATGGTCTTTCAGGATTATCTAAAACACTTAATGCATTCAATTCTTTTTCAATTAAAAAACCAATACCACTAGGTAAATGAGATGCGATTCCTACATTTGAAGCATGTGATCTATGACTTGTACCAAATGCATCATTTATAAAAATGTCTCCTAAACTTGCCCAATACTCACCAAGTTCAGGATCATTAGAACTTTCTTTATTTCCATCTAAATCTTCATATCTAGTATTTTCCATTAACACTATTTCACCAGGATTTAAATTATTAATAAGATCTTCTAATTCATCTCCTCTAGTTGACTCAGAAAATAAAACATCATCATTTAATATTTTACTTAAATATGAAGCAACTATTTTTAAAGAATTTTTTTCTTTATCTTCTTCACTTTTTATTCTACCCAAGTGAGACATTAATATAATTTTAGCGCCTTGTTCTTTCGCATATTTAATTGTATCTAAACTTTGAATAATTCTATTATCATCAGTAATTTTACCATCACTTATTGGAACATTAAAATCAACTCTAATAATAACTTTTTTATTTTCTAATTCATAATCTCTGATAGTTTTTTTCATATTTTCACCTATTACTATTATAAAATAAAAAATAAAAAAAATATAGGCTTTTCCTATATTTTTTTATTTTATTTTGCTTCTTCAATGGCCCTTGTTTCTCTTATTACTGTAACTTTAATTGTTCCAGGATATTGAAGATTTTCTTCAATTTTATTCTTAATATCGCGAGCTATTTTATAACTTCCTAAATCATCTATTTCTTCAGGTTTTACAATTACTCTTATTTCTCTACCTGCTTGTACAGCATAAGATTTTTCTACACCATCTGTATCAGTTGCGATTTTTTCTAGATCCTCTAAACGCTTAATATAGTTTTCTAAAGAATCATTTCTTGCACCTGGACGAGATGCGGATAATGCATCTGCGATTGCTACAATTACTGAAATAACACTAGTTGCATCTGTATCACCATGATGTGATTCAATAGCATTTATAACTGTATCATTTTCTTTATATTTTTTAGCAATATCACTACCTAATGTAACATGACTTCCTTCTACTTCATGGTCAATAGCTTTTCCTATATCGTGTAAAAGTCCAGCTCTTTTAGCTAAGTTTTCATTTTCACCCATTTCAGCAGCTAATAAACCAGAAAGTTGTGCAACTTCAAGAGAATGTTGTAAAACATTTTGACCAAAACTTGTTCTAAAATGTAATTTACCAACTAACTCCATTAACTCTGGATCCATTTTAGTAAGCCCTAATTCAAATAATGCAGACTCACCATATTCTCTTATTTTAACATTCATATCATTAGTTACTTTATCATATAATTCTTCTATTCTAGTTGGATGAATTCTTCCATCCTTAATTAATGTTTCTAGTGTAACTCTTGCGATTTCTCTACGATATGGATCAAATGAAGATAAAACAATAGCTTCTGGAGTATCATCAATTATTAAATCAACTCCTGTAACAGCTTCTATTGTTCTAATATTTCTTCCTTCTCTACCAATAATTCTACCTTTCATTTCATCATTTGGTAGTTCTACAACTGTAACTGTTTGTTCATTCGAAACATCAGCAGCATATCTTTGCATACAAGA
>AUXO018327709.1_pt1 | contig 12732 bp, 9 predicted proteins | sample 768731 | NCBI WGS metagenome assembly AUXO01 (sample SAMN02715735, study PRJNA202380) | gut metagenome | biome: sheep rumen | host: Ovis aries | place: New Zealand: Palmerston North | reverse complement strand
GCAAAAAAATTGATAGTATCGTTGACTTTAAGAAAACCGAAGATGGAAATGACTGAAAAAATGATGGATAAAACAATGGAGATAATGCGAAAGGTTTTTGCTTTTTTGAAAAGAGCGAAGAAGAAGTTAATGGCAGTTAAGATGACTATTGCTACGATGACTAAAGTTAAATACTTGGTGGGGAGAATATTGAGACGGAGGATACTAATTAGAAAAATCAAGAAGGTGACTGCAGTGACACTGGCTAAGATACGTGCTACGAGGTTTAGCTTAAAAGGCTTGTGTGATTTAGGTGATTTGGACGATGCGGGCGATTCGGATAGCTTGGATGATTCGAGGATAATGGGCGATTCAGATGATGACGAAGCCTTGGACAATGCGGTTAGCTCGACTGCTTTTGGTTTAGTGTGTTTTGAGGCAGATTTGGCTAAATTGTTTTTGTGCGGATTATTGACTGACGATGTGTTATGACGGGATGATTTACCAGATGATTTTTTGCTTGTATGATTCTTCTTCTTACTCATTATTATATTATAACATGCCGGGTTGCATAAAAGCATAAAAAAGATATAATGGTGGCATGAAGAAGGACTGTACGGTGATTTGCCCACTTTTTATGGCTGAACAATATATCGATTCTTTGATACCGAGTTTATTGGGACAAATAGAAGTAAATTTAGTTGAAGTATTGTTTATTTTGACGGATTCGGATGGTAAAGAGCGGGAACAGATTCAAAAATGGATAAAAAAAGATGATAGGATTAAGCTTGAGGTGATTTCAAAGAAAGAGTTTTCGCATAGTTTAACGAGAGAACGAGCGGCGATGAAGGCGAAAGGTGGTATTCTGGTGTTTATTACGCAAGATATTGAGATTCGTGACAATAAATGGATGGCGAAACTCGTGGCACCAATCGTTGATGATGAGGCGGAGGCGTGTTATTCGAGGCAGAAGACGAAATATAATAATATTGAAAAATATACGAGGGAATCGAATTATGGAAATAGGTCGTTTGTTGTGTCAAGGAATGATATTCCGAGATTGGGATTAAAAACTTTCTTTTTTTCGGATGCAGCATCGGCGATTTTGAAGGAAACGTTTGTTCGATTAAATGGGTATGATGGAAAGGATTTGCCGATTGCAGAAGATATGTATTTTGCTTATAAACTCATAATGAGTGGCGGAAGGATTAAATACTGTGCGGAGGCGGTGGTGTATCACTCGCATAAGTTTACATTAAGACAGCTTTATGACAGGTATAGGTTAACCGGTCGGTTCTTTAAGGAAAACAAGTATTTGGATCAGTATGGAACAACCGGATCGGGAGCGAAACTGGCAAAATATGTATTAAAACGGATTTTGCAAGAAGGAAGATTTGTGCTACTATTGAGATATCCATTTGATATGGGGGCAAGATGGGTGGGGATGAAGGTAGGAGAGAGATGACAGAAGAAAAAAACAATAAATCTTTAAGAAGACTTCAGCTTTGCGAGCTTGAAATATTGAAATACTTTATTGATTATTGCGATAGGAATGATTTACGATACTACATTTCTGGTGGAACTTTTCTTGGGGCGGTTAGGCACAAGGGTTTTATTCCCTGGGATGATGATGTGGATATTGCAATGCCGAGGGAGGATTATGAGGTATTCTTGAAGAATAGTCGTGAGGTGCGATTCAAATATGTAATAAGTACTTTTGAGGATGATAGCGAAACGGTACATTATCAGACAAAAATAATTGATACAAGTGTGAAAGTCAGGAATACTTCTGGAAAAAAGGAGCAGACGTGGTCTGCTTGGGTTGATGTTTTTCCTCTAGATGGAATGCCGAAAAACAGAGTTCTTTCTAAAATACACCAGTTTAGGCTTATGTATTTAAGAGCAAAATTGAAGTTTGCTTGTTTTGATCAAGTTAATATGAATGAAAAGAATCGACCGTTGACAGAACGATTCTTAATAAAGATGGGGTTATTGTTTCCTTTTTTGCGATTTAATAATTCTTTGAAGTATTTAAACAAAATTGACAGGTGTTTAAAGAAGTATCCTTCGAAAGATTCCAGTGTTTTTATTAATTTTATGGGTGCATATAAGCTTAAGAGTATTTTAGATAAGAAGTATTATTATGGTGATGGAGCTTACTATTCTTTTGAGGGTTTGCGTTTGTTTGGACCAAGTAATTATGATGCATACTTGTCGCATTTTTACGGAGATTATATGAAAGTTCCTCCTGTTCATGAGAGGAACAAACATAATACGGAAGTCATAGAGGATTGATTAATGGTAGTGGGATATACTCAAGGTACGTATGACATTTTTCATAGAGGGCATTTAAACCTCTTAAAGCATGCTAAGGAAAGATGTGACAAACTAATAGTGGGTGTTAATTCCGATCGGTTGGTAAAAGAATATAAGAGGAAAAGTACTGTTTATCTAGAAGATGATAGAGTGGCCATTATAAAGTCTCTTGATTTTGTAGATGAAGTGGTATTGTGCGATTCTTTAGATAAAATGGAAAAATGGAAAAAGTATAAGTTCAACAAAGTATTTATTGGTGACGATTGGAAAGGGAATGCTAGATGGGAGACCACAAAAAAAGATTTAGCAAAAGTGGGAGTGGAGGTTGTTTTTTTGCCACATACTGAAGGAATTTCTACTTCGATGATTCGTGAAAAGTTGAATCTTGGCAATAGAATTGTAGATGTCAGTGTTATAATGCCAATGTATAATGCAGGTGAAGGTGTGGAAAAGACTATTTCTAAACTGTTACGAGAAATGACGGACGAGATGGAGTTGATAGTGATAGATGATTGTTCGACCGACAACAGTTATGATATTTGCAGTAAAATTCAGGATCAACGAATGCGTCTTTATAGAAATAAAAAGAATATAGGAATAAGCGCAACGCGAAATATCGGAATTGACCGTGCTTTAGGTGAATACATTATGTTTTGCGATGATGATGATGAGATAGTGGATGGTTTCATAAGAAAACAATTATCCATAATGGAAAAGAACAAGAATGTAAACATGGTGAAGTGTGGGAGAAAACTTGTTTGCATAGGAGATGATGGGAACGTTGTGGAAGAAGAAAGTACGGAATCAAAGAAAACTGGCCTAATGGATAGTGTTAACAAATATAAAGAATACTTCCCGATAAGAGAGTCAAAAATATTTACGAATGTATGGAATGGAATGTATAGAAAGAAGGTATTAAGGAAGAACAATATTCGATTTGATGAATCAATGAAATATGGAAGTGAGGATGCAGATTTCGTTCTTTCTGTTTTTTTGGCCGATGGTGATTTGTACATTTTGCCAAATATATATTATATTCATTTTAAGCGAAGTAGTTCTTCGACATCTTGTAAGTTCAGTAAGAATAAAATCAAATCCTTAATTAAGACTGCTGAAAAAGAAAAACTAATTTGGAATAAAGTGGATTTGAAGAAGGAGGGGAATGCACATATGTATATTCATGCAATTAATGGTTACTACAATAGAATAATGATTGAACAAGTATTCCACAAAGACTCTACTATTAAATATGGAGAAAGAAAGAAGATTTATAAAGAGTTCCGAGAAAAAATAATGGATGACTATTGTGCGAAAGGAGTTTTGAAATATTTTAGGCACAATAATACAAAGCAATATTTGACTACTAAAATTTTGAGAAGTAATTGTTATTTCATTATTGATGTCTATTATAAGATTGCTGCACGCAGAATAAATCGTAACTGGAGATCTAAATAATGATTTGGCTGTTATTGATTTTGGTAATATTGCTTTGCGTATTAACTATCTGGCTTTTCAAGAAGGATTTCTTTGCCCCGGCTTTCATAGTCTGTTTAGTGTTTGTAATTAGCACGGTGTTTTGCATTTATAATTATGAACGATGGGAATTGTGGAACTACCATTTTTATACTGTTTTTGTAATAGTATCCTGTCTGGTTGTGTTTATTATTGTGTCTTATTTAACTAATAAATTATGTGAAAAGAAAACTGCAAGAAACACTAAGTCTAATAAGGCTTTATCGTCCAATAGAAAGAATGTAGTGGGGCAATCAATTATAAACTTGAATATCTGGATAAAGATTGGTTTGTTAGCTCTTTTTGTTGGTATGATTGTGCTGAGTGTTTATGAAGTATTCAGAATTGCGTCGTTGACTGATTTTGATGGTTCTTTTTTTGCGATGCTAGAGAATTACCGAAAAATGACATCTTATTCGTTAAAGTATCAACCAACATTATTATTTAGAGTTTTGCAAAAGGTCACGACTGGTCTTTGTTATGTTTTAATATACATTATTATAAGAAATCTTTTCAATAAGGATAAGTTTAGAAAAAATATTGTATATTTAGTGTGTATTCTATTATTTATCGTACAGTCCTTCACTGTTTCGGCGAGGGCGCCGATTTTAAGAATCGCGGCAGCAGCTCTTTTCTTAATATTCATTTTTGCAAATCGTAGGGTAAAATGGCAAAAGAATTTGTTTTCAAAATTCATGAAGGTTGGAGCTATATGCTTTGTGGTTCTTTTGATTGGATTTTTCGCAACTAAAGGATTGACGGGAAGGGGAAAAAACTATGATCCAATGAATTATTTGTCAATTTATGCTGGTGGTTCGATTGAGTTACTCGATTTATACTTGGAAAAACCAGCAGAAAAAGTTGAAGGTACTGTTGGTAAAGAAACATTCTATGGTCTGAATAGTGCGTTAAGCAGGGTTGGCATTGGGGATGTGAAATATACAAAACACTTGGAGTTTCGTAAAGTAAAGAAGAGCCAAGTTGGAAATGTATATACTCCTTTTCGACGTTATATTGCTGATTTCGGATTATTTGGTTGTTATATATTGGTGGCGATTGTTTCTGCGATATTTTCCTGGATGTATTTTTGTATTACGAGTATTGCAAAAAGGAAAACATACGATAAAGATTGGTTGGTGGTATTGTATAGCTTAATAGTATATGTGTTATTCCTATATTCGATTGATGATCAGTTGTTCACGACTGTGATATCTTTTAACTATGTAATGATTGCTGTCATAGTTTGGTTATCATATTATTTATTGATAGAACCCAACAAAATAAAAAACTATTTAGGATCCGTGCAGAAACGGTTGCAAAAAAAATGAGCCTAAAAAGAAATATAGCTAGAGTGTTTTCAGCAAATGCGATCCAGACAATTGCTAGTATTATAATTGGTTTTGTGGTTCCAGCTATTCTATCAATAGAAGGCTATGCTGGATTAAAAACGTATACGCTTTTTACTACTTATGCTGGGATACTACATTTTGGGTTTGTTGATGGAATTTATTTAAAGTATGGTGGTAAGAACGAAAAATTTGTCGATAAGGGAGTATTAAAAGCTGAGCATAGATTTTTGGTTTTGTTTCAGTTGCTAATGACTGTGATTTGTCTAGGAATATCTTTTCTGATACACGATAAGGTTGTATTGCTTTTTTCAATTTCGATATTACCAATTAATTTACTGAATTTTCATAAGATGTTTTATCAGGCGGTTGGCAATTTCAAGAAATACTCACTACTAATGCATATTTATTCTATTGCTTATGTTGGCATTAACATTGTTTTGGCTTTACTGATTAAATCCGAGAATTTTGTGTTTTATTGTTTGGCTTTATTTGCAGCAAACATGATTACACTATTGATTGGTGAGATGTTTTTCTTTATAAAGACACATGGAGTTAAGGCTAATTATAGTAAAGACGTTTTGAGAAATATTAATGTTGGATTCTTTTTACTGCTTGGAAATCTCGCAGCGGTGTTTTTATATGCGATAGATAAGTGGACAATAAAACTATTTTACGATACGAGTGATTTTTCCTATTATTCTTTTGCGGTTTCGCTGTTTAATATAATCATTGTTTTATTAAACTCGATTAGTTTAACATTTTATAACGTCTTTGCTAGGGGTATCAGTGAAGAGAGGGTTCGGAGTTTTAAGAAGATATTGTTGGTGCTTGGCGCTGCCTCTACTGGTGTGTATTATGGCTTGGTTTGGATTATTCAACACTTCTTGTCAAAATACGAACCTTCTCTGATGATTATTGCATATTCATTTGCAACATTTCCATATTTGTTTGCTATAAAGGCGATATTTGTGAATCTTTATAAAAGTAGGCGACTAGAAAAGCGATATACGAAAGTGGTGATTGGTATGTTGATATTGTCGGCGCTTCTAAATGCTGTTGTTACTATTGTTTGGAAAAGTGCTGAAGCGGTTGCGATTGCCACGCTTATATCTTTCGTGATATGGTATTTGTTTTCTTTTAAAGACTTTAGATTTCTTTCTCCTAGTTGGCGCGAACTACTATATTTAATAATATGTACTTCGACATTTATAGCTACAAGTCACACGTTCAATTGCTATTATGGTTTGATCGTTTATTATTTGGTCTTTTCTGTGTCGACGATTGGTTTGATTGGAATACGACCAAGGGATATTAAAGCCATTCTTGGTAATAAGAACTAGGTTTTACTTTGCGCCGGATTTTTTGAGGATAGTGGCGAAGGTTCTAAAAAGGATTTTAATATCAAAGCCGAGAGAGCGGTGCTTAATATAGTAATACTCTAGTTTGAGGCGCTCATCGTAGGCTTGGTCGCTGCGGCCGTTGACTGCCCACCAACCGGTGAGACCGGGCTTGACTGATTCGTAGAGTTGCTTGTCGCCGTGATGTTGCTCAATTTCGCCTGGTATAAGAGGCCGAGGCCCGATAATGGAGAGTTGTCCTAAAAAAACATTGATGAATTGAGGCATTTCATCAATGGAAGATTTACGGAGGAAGTGACCGTTTTTGGTAATGCGTGGATCGTTTTCGATTTTGTGGTATTCGTTCCATTCCTGTTTGTATTTAGGGTTTTGCAAGAGTCTTTCCAATTCTTCGTCGGCATTGACGACCATAGTGCGGAATTTGAACATTTTGAAGGGTTTGCCATGCTTGCCGATGCGGGTTTGCGTATAGATGATGCGATGAAAGTCGCCTGTACAGAGATAGGCGATACGGATAATAATATATAGGGGAATCAAAAAAATGATGCCGATGAGGCTAAGTAAGATATCGGAGGTGCGTTTGAAAAAAATATACATATCTTGTAATATTGTTTTTTCAATTATAACATAAACAGGTTGTTGGTTCAAGAGCTCGTAATAGCTCAGTACCTATGCAATAAAACTTATGCGGAGCTCAATGAATTTGCTGTTAATGATTCAATCAAATGATTGAGCATAATGGCGAGATTGATTATGCTAATTTGACGATAAACTTGTGAATCGTGCCTAATATAGTAAATATTTAAAAAAATCATAAAAACTATGATAGAATAGTAGTATGGATTATGGTCGGAGCGGTAATAATGGTGAGATCTTAGGTGATGCCTCGGGTTCTAATATGGATAATAAATCTACTAATGCTTTACAGGAACCTATAATATCTAGTGGTGATATTGTTATTGGGGAGGGTGACAATTCGCGCAAAAGGATTAGTATAGTGATTGGTGTGGTTGCTGTATTGATAATAGTTGCCGTTGTCGTTGTTTGTCTTATCTTTTTTCTAAATACGAAAGGTGACAGAGCTGCTTTCAATAACTATGCAAATTATTTATTATATGGAACTGAAAGTAACGACGATATTACAGGTGATTATGTCTGGGGGTATCGGTATTATGCGCACAATATAGATGTTATGGCAAGTGAATCATATGAGGATTATTTAGATACGCTTAAAGGAAAATATGAATCATTGAAGCTGAAGGCTGGCGATAAAATCTCTGATTATGATGATATATTTTGGTTGTTTTATTATTGCTCAATGTATCCTGCTATATCTGGACAGATAACTGTCACACCAGAATCAAACAGTGAAGAGTGGACAGATTTTTCTGAAGATGTGAAGACATATTATACTCCTTATTTGGAATCTGATAATCTCTTGGTGCAGAAATTTGGGGCTTATTTAATGGGGAGTGTATTGTCAGGTGATGTGGAAGAGGTTGATGTTCCGGATTATAATATAGATATTTTTTCTATGATTTGGAAAATGAAGGGAGAGTTTTATGAATAAAAGGAGAATAAGAGGTTGGGTTTGTGCGTTTTTGTCGATCGTATTGATGTTATTTGTGATAATGTTAAGCATACACGGATTGAGAAAAAATGTATCAGCTGTAGATGATGACGTTAAAAATGCGCATCGAAATGCTGCGATTAAGATATTAGCAAAGAATCTTAAGGATTGTTACAATAATGCAAAGGGAACGATAGATTTTTCGGATTCCGATGGAAACTATAGTGATAGTAATTACTGGAATTTTTCTTCTAGTGCGTATTGGAGTGAACCTAATAAGGCGGTCTTTTATCCTAAAGTCTTAGCGGGCAAGGTAGGAGATGTTGAATCAACGGATTGTGCTAAGATGATTGTGGGGTGGAATACAAATTCCTTTATAGATTTTTTTACGAATGACGGCGAATTTGTAGGTGTAAAGCAAAAAGTGGTAGTTCCTTCAGACATAGATATGTCTAGCTATAGCAATTTGTCATTAGTGCAACAGTATCTTTATGGAGTTGGGTATACGGAAGAAACCTCGCCGGATGAAGAGTTAAACGATTACTATTGTATTTATTTTAAGTTAAAAGTATCTCCATATTTTTTTAGTTTATATGAATATCCTAAGCCTTATGATTATAATAATGATCTGTTTATGTCAAGGGAGATCTATTGTGTTCCTTTGGAGGAAAAAATAAGACTCGATAATGGAAAACTTGATACGGCAAAATCTTACATTGATTTTGAAAAAGTCGTACATGTTTATGGTGAGAGGACGGATAGTGGTAAATTCTTTTTAAGAGAGGAAGATGACGAAGATTTACCAATGTTCGCTTTATTTAAGTTTGGACAGAGTGAGTTTATTGTAAAAGATGAACAATTTTACGTTACTATACCTGTAATTTATGGTGCATACAACGTTGAGAATTCCACGACAGATGGTGTCTCTGGATTAGATTCAACAGCTGGCAGTATTGATGTAGATAGCGAGGGGTGCCAATATTGGAAAAATGATGAATTTTTTGGTATTGTTGTTGGCAGCCATTGCAGTTTGTTGGATCAAACTGAAAAAGATATGACAATGAGTTTTAATACCTTTAAGACGCGTTTTACTAGATATATAAATTATTTGAAAAATCCGGATTTCACTAGTTTAATGACATCTGGGTATCCAAATTTATTTGTGGGGTGTGATGAAGAAGAAAAGAGTAAAACGGATGAATGCAATAAAGATAGGATATTTTATGAGGTTGAGGCGATTGAATTAGATCCAAGTAACGATACAGCGAAGTTTAAAAAAGGAGAAGATAGTGGTAGATTCGTTCGATACTTTTTAGATATTGGCGATAATGACTATGATTATCGATTGGACAAAGCTGAACAATATATATTCTATTACAATCATCTAGCAAAATTCTTTGGCGATAAATTGAAAATGAGTGATTATTTGTTTGATTCTGAACCGAAGGAAACATCCTACAGTGTATTGTGGCTTGATGAAAATGCAAAGATTTTCTCAAAAAAGTATCTTGCTATGCCATCGAGTGTTAATTCAAAGAAGGCTTGTGTTTTAACAGATGAAGGTATTTGGCCTGATTCTAACTGTGTTAATATGCAAAGGGATTGGGAAGGGTTTGCGCAAAAACTATCTGAATTTAAAGAAGAAGAGCTTAAAGATGCGTTTAGTAATGTAGGTAAATTGGACCCAGATTATTCTGAGGATGTTGATAAGCAAGAAAAAGAAGATGAAGGAATAAAGGTATGTTATGACAATTCGGGACCTCTTGGATGGATTATGTGTCCAGTTATTTCTGGCATCTCTGCAATTGGACAACATATGTGGACGCAGATCGAAGAGTACCATATGAAAATTCCTGCATCTGAAGTATTCAAAACAAATGGTGGGGTTGAGAAAGGGTGGAAGACAGTTCAGAATATTGCCAACATTGTGTTTATTTTTGTGTTCTTATTTATTATTTTTTCGCAGCTAACTGGGTACGGTATTGACAACTATGGGATAAAGAAGCTGTTGCCACGTTTGATTGTGATCGCAATTTTAATGAATTTGAGTTATGTGATTTGTGAGATTGCGGTGGATTTATCTAATATCCTTGGTATAGGATTGAATAATATGTTTTCAGATTGGGCTTCATCTACCGGTGGAGCTGCTGCTGGCATTCCAGGTGTGGGAGCTGCTAGTCTTGGAATAGCTGAGGTTGCGATTGCTTCTGGAGGACTTTTCTTGTTTCAATTGCTCACGAACGGTACATGGTCCGGCGCTTTGGCTGGAATTGGGCTATTGGTGCTGGGTGTTATTATAATAATTGTCGCTGCGATGTTGACACTGTATTTGATTTTGGTAGCAAGAGAGGCTGGAGTTGTACTGGCGATTATTATTGCGCCGTTGGCTTTTGTTTGTTATGCTCTGCCGAATACTGATAAACTGGGCAAGAAGTGGTTCGATTTGTTTAGAGCTTTAATCCTGGTATATCCGATTTGTGGGGCAACTATCGGACTTGGTCAGCTTGCTGGTGGAATTCTTTCATCGATTGATAATGCTGGAATGCAGATTGCGGCAATGATAGTGCAAGTGTTGCCTTTCTTCTTTATCCCGATGTTATTAAAGAACTCTTTAACGATAATGGGAAATGTAGGTGCGAAGATTTCGTCATATGGACGGTCGATAGGTCAGAGGGCATCGAAGGGTGCGCAGGGAATGATTCAGAATACGGAGAGGTACAAGAACTGGTCACAGGGACAGAAGGAAGCTGCAGAGGAAAGGCGAGCGAGGCGAGTTAGTGGGAGACTAAAGAGTTTGCCCTCGTTGAATGATTGGCAGAAGGAAAAGCTCAGAAAGGCGGAGGATATTTTGCTGTCTCGACAGAAGCGTCGGAAGGAGAATGACATGAGGACGAAGTATGACTATTATGGAGCAATGATAAATAAGCAAGACTTGTCTACTGAAGCAGAGGTCGAATCTATTAGTAAGCTGATAGACCCGAAGATAAAGATGGCAGAACTTCAATCTTTGAAAGATAAGGCTAGATTGGAGCGTAGCAAGGCTAGAACAACTCTATTGATGGAGGATACAAAGAGTAAGGGGCTAAATGAGCTAATTGGCGACTGGAAGATTGCGTTTACGGCTAATAATAAGGATGATCTTGATGCTTTAACTAATGTACTAATACAGAGATATGGCCCCTCGGCGGCAAATGGAATGGCAACGGCCTTAGATGAATTTGAGCATATTGGAACAAATCCTAATTTTAGAGGGTCAATGGAAACTTTACAGCAGACAATGAATGATAATGGTAATTTTTCTGGACTTATGAAAAGTAAAGCCCCCGATGCTTTCCAAATGATTTCGGATGCTGGTAGAAGATGGGATGCTAATACGAACAGTATGGTTTATGAGGATTTGGAGTGGTTCTCGAAGAATAATAAAACTGCAACTGCTGCAAAGGATTGGGCGACTGCTTCTGGCGATACACTGCTGCGAGCTATTAATAATAAGGTTCTAAGTGAAAGGATGTTGAGAGAGCTTTTGACTTCTGATGACCCGGCGGTTAAATCTGGTCTTCAGAGCGAGGACGGAAAGCGAGAGAAGCTAGAGGCTGCCTTGTTTATGCGCCAATTGGATGGCTCTGGTGAAACTAGCCTAAAGGCAACTTTGGATAGTATACCGAGGAGTAATACAGTTACAAGGAATGGAGTTGAAAAGTATGAGTGGGTTGCAGAGGCTTCTGAGATATTTGAAAAAAGAGCAAAGCAGGAAGCTGAAGCTAAAGAGGCTGGAAAAAGTAAGCTTACGTATACTGATATACCTGGCGGTGGATCAACGATTACCTTCGATGGGTTTGCACATCCGTTTAATGTGCCCAATCTGAAGCCGACGGTGGATAAATCTAACGGTCATTATATATATATTAACACTGACGGAGCAAAATGGGATGCAACCGTGGGGCGGTATATATATGATTAGATGGTGTTGAAATACAATGAATAGTGTTGTGGGAGGGGAGCTTTAATGTCGTGGAAAAATGATCAGGTGAGTGCGGGGGAGACAGAGAGAATTTTAGAGCTGGCGAGGCGATGCCTTAAGGTGCCGGGGGATTTTGTGGAGATGGGGTGCTACAAAGGTGATACGTCACTGCTTTTGGCGGACATTATAAAAGATTATAATCTGAAACATGTGGAAAAGTCTGTGGAAAACACTGTGGAACATTTGGGTAAAAGTGGTGAAAAAGCTGTGGAAGACGCCACGTGTGGAGAAGATAAAAAACGGTTGTGGATATACGATTCGTTCGAAGGGTTACCAAATAAGACTGAGGCTGATAATTCAGTATTGGGTGTAGATTTTAAGAACGGTGAGTTAATGGTAACGAAGAGAGAAGTAAAAGAAAGGTTCTTACGCGCTGGATTGCCGGTGCCAGTTATTAAGAAGGGGTGGTTTTGCGATTTGAACGGTGATGATATGCCTGAAAGAATTGCTTTTGCCTTTCTGGATGGGGACTTTTATGAATCGATCAGAGATTCGCTTCGATTGGTCGTGCCGAGGCTGGAACAAGATGGAATCATCGTGGTACATGACTATAATAACCCGGCGCTGCCAGGGGTAAAGAAGGCAGTGGATGAAGTCGGTGAAAAAACTCTTGCCAGGATTATAAAG